>OFEQ01000023.1_pt1 | contig 13649 bp, 8 predicted proteins | sample 1521141 | NCBI WGS metagenome assembly OFEQ01 (sample SAMN04272335, study PRJEB24112) | coral metagenome | biome: Coral reef; feature: Shallow seawater; material: Coral tissue | host: Coral | place: China: South China Sea | collected 2014 | reverse complement strand
CCTGGCTGCCTTGACATTTTCCAAAAGTCACTTAGGGCTTTATTCCACTCACCCCTTCAATTTAACAAAAGGAGTTCATGCTAGTTATCAGACTACAAAGACTACCTTTGATTGTTGTGCTGTAGAAGCTGGTGGGGTATCTCTTCTATAACTGGTGGCACGTAGTCTTCAAATGCCGAGATCTGAAGGCTCCATTCATCCTGCATGCTGCCTTCTACATCCGCAAAGCCCTTGAAACTTACTTCAGGAGAGGTGAAAGACATTGGTAATGGTTGCTCCAGACTTTCTACGTAAATGACAACACTTTGAAAATCAAGCACTTTATCTTGAGGTGATATTGCAACAGCAGGTTGAACATGCAGACTGAAATGTTCAGGATGGTGGTTCAAAGACCCCACCCAATCGTATACTGCCAACATCATCTCTTCCGCTGAGAAAACACGACTTATTCTTCCCAGAAAAGGGTGCTGCACAACAATAAGAACTTGTGCTGATGCACCAGTGTCATTTCCGGGCTCTTTTGGAACTCTTGCTTCTCTTGCACGACGAACTTCTTCTAATCGTGACAACTCTCTTATTTCGTCCTCTAAAGTTTTTCTTTTCCTGGAATCAATTTCAAGAGATTCTTGATATTGCTTATCTTGCTCAGCTTTCAGCTTTCTCTCATCCTCAAGTTGAGAATTATGCCAAGGAGAACAATCGGCACTGTATAGCTCAGAAGCTGTGGAGGTAGCCAGCTGACTTTCCGGACCATCACTCTTACTCTCAAGCTGCAGAGTTTGGCGCCATTTCCTTCCTTTGTCTGACGGGCTAAAAGCACTTTCCATGAGTTCATCATCATCAGAATCTTCATCTGCAAGTGGCCTAAAGGCAATATATAACTGAACTTTTGAAAGCTTGTAATGTTCAAAATACTTCTGAATAGTGAAAGGTTTTGCTTCTCCATTCTCCTCGAGGGTATTTACGACTTCTCCTTTAAAATTCACAAGCTCAAAAATCATGTCTGACTCTGCACCAAGAGGACATTCACCATTTTGGAAAAACAAAGCTTTTCCTTCTTCAATCAATTCATCTTTCCTCATAGTCACAGGAACATCTACTAAGCGAGTGCCACCCCCTTTTGAGTAACGTACACTGACATATTTTCTCTTCTTCTTGTCAAACTGCATCAATCCAAGAGATATACGTCTGGTCTTGGCTGAATGTTTTCCCACTGTTGATTTCCCATCAGCAGAAACAGGTCTTGAGAACTTTCTTTTGCCCCGGCTTTCTTTTTCCTTCACAATTTCTTGAATAAGTTGTCTCTTCCGAGCCTCCCGCTCATGATCGCCACTAGTGGATTTCTTCTTGCTCTGACACATGGCTTTTAAGGTGTAAATATCACCTTTTCTTGTTAGCCCCATGTCAATAAGTACGTGTTCTGGAGTATGTTCAACTGCCAAAAAGTCCATCTGTGGATTTGAACAGAAAATCATATGAAGGAGTGTAGGTTTTTGTTGAGGGTCGAGGGTCAAGGTCGAGGGTCGAGGTCGAGGGTAAAAAAAATGTTTTTTTCGTGTAGTCTATATATATTAGGTCAAGATTCTCTCATATTCTTGGTTTTCACTTGACGTCAGGAAAAACTAAAATTAAAAACTTTGAGTTTTCATCTTCATCAGGTAGAAGTCAGTTTTAAACAAATATCTGCTGGACTGCCTTCAGCCTGGTAGACTACTTTGGTTTGAAAATAGAACACCAAGTTTTTCCACAATGCGTGACGTGCGTGACGTCAGCATTGTTTCTGGGTAACATGTTACGTGCACGAAAGTTCACTTTCTTTCTCAATGGCATTCCAATTGATAAGGCTTCACAGTACAGTTACCTTGGCATTACTTTAACACAAATGGAAATTTTGCTAATTCCAAAAAAATTAAACTGGGTACAACACTCCTGCTCATTGTGTAAACATTACCTATCTATAAAGTCATTAGTATATACTAAATGTATGAAATCGTGGGATGAAAAGAGTGGTTTCATGGATCAGAGCCAAGAGAGCTTTAATCAAACACCATGAGATCGGGATCAGTTTTGGGTAGTTAGGGATAATGATGTGTTATGTGTGCAGGACTGAGGGAAACCACTGACAGGCTAGGTGCATTACTTGAACTGTACCTTTTCTTCCCGAAATCTCTGTATTATATTTTCATCTACTTCTCTGTTTCGCAGAAATTTAACGACCTACAAACAGAAACAGAAATAACGTTCAAAACGTTCAGAACGTTGCATACTTACGTGACTAGTAGCTTAAGCTTAAAAGAGAAATCAAGTTCCTGTGAATTCGAATGGCCAAGAAAAGACATGCGAAATGAACGTCGTCTTCTACCGATTCAATAAGACCAGAATATCTTAGACAATGCAACCTGTTGTCTTTTAAATGCTACAAAGGTACTTAATACACGTTTTACTCCTCTTTCCTGCCAATTGTGCAGCAAATGCAAACTAAAATTCTAAGGAAAATACACACCTCCTCCACTTCGTCCGCCATCTTGAAAGCTCTGTAGTACCTCGCACCAGGGCCCACGTGAGAGTTATAAGTCGCGATCGCAAGTTATAAGTCGCGATCAAGAGTTATCAGTCGCAATCGAGAGTTTAAGTCGCGATCGAGAGTTATAAGTTGCGATCGCGAGTTATAAGTCGCGATCGCGATTTATATGTCGCGATCGAGAGTTATAACTGGCGATCGAGAGTTATAACTGGCGATCGAGATTTATAAGTTGCGATCGAGAGTTTATAAGTTTCGATCGCGAGTTATAAGTCGCGATGGCGAGTTGTAAGTCGCGATGGCGAGTTATAAGTTGCGATCGAGAGTTATAAGTCGCGGTCGCGATCTATATGTCGCGATCGAGAGTTATCAGTGACGATCGAAAATAACTCGAAGACAAAAAAAAGAAAGCTATACTCATTTATTAATTCGCCAAAGCAAAATTTTTGGTGTGCCTATGAAAAATATCGAGATGTCCCTTACAGGCCACCGTACCTACCCGGCCCTTCAACTTTTCAACAAAAACGTCGAACAAACTCTTACTTCTCGCTGGAATATTTTTTTCGTAATAAATTTGTGGTGGTTTGCTTAGAAAAGGTGCGGGCACAATTCTTTTCCCGAAGGACTCATGGGAAGGTAAACCACGCATTCGTTGTGGTGAACATGTGGTCACTCACGGCTACGCGTGAGACATTTCATCTCCATGCGTTATTACGCTGACTGAATACAAATCTTTGAAGTCGCTGATCAAAGGCCATGGAGACGTGAAAGAGCTAAGATAAATCGTAGCAAGAAGAGAACCAGATTTCGTAAAAGTAAGGTAAGTGTTGCAAAAGAAAGAGAAAGAACGATTTCAATTTTAGTAACAAGCCTTTCTTCACACGTGTTTTCGGAATTCATTCAATTGGGAGAATTGTGTGAAATTTTGTTGCTAACAATCAATGCCAAATCGCTTAAGTACTCATAAATTTGCTTCTTGTTTCCTTGGAAAAGAGACAATGATAATCAACATGAATCAATTTAATGTTAGATTACTTTACCTCTTCCTCTACATTAGAAGACTCCATGATGCGAGATCAAAAGGAGACTGTTACAATGATAATACCAATCACATAGATATGAGAGCGATTAGCCAATCAGAGTTATGTTTCCCACGACACATACCGTAAAAAGTTCGGTCCAATGCCCTGGGCTTATAAAACACCATGTGGGGTTTTACCAGATGTTAAGATTCATACCAAGTAAGTTGCCAAGATTCATATGAAAGCGCTTAAGTACTCGTAAATTTGCTACCTGCTTGACTGAACAAATTTAACAAAAATCAAGTTTAATGTTAAATTACTTTACCTCTTCTTCAAAATCATAAGACTCCATAATGCGAGATCAAAAGGGGGACTATTAATAACTACAATCACGCAAATATATATGAGAAGGATTAGCCAATCAAAATTACCTTTCCCACGACACATTAAGGTTGTTGTAAGCTCTGGGATTATGCAACTTTAGAAGGGGTTTAACGATATGTTACTCCGGCAACACAAACTGACAGAGACAACTTTTTTTTCTGTTCGCCGTTTACTGTAATTTATATCATTATTAAACTTTCTAAGGTCTAACCATTGACGGAAAATTGGAATTCCTAAAATGAAATATTTGACGAATCGAAAACTAGTTACCAGCTGAAAGAATTGACTGACCATAGCCTCCCTTGTACACAAGGCTTGAATTAAAATATTTACTTTCCCATACATTTGCAGTGTATGTAAAACCAACGGCTTCAGTTCGCGAATGAAAAATCGAAACTCGATTCCTTGTCTCTCAATACACAACTTTCTTACAATAAATGGCACTAGAAATAATTTTGAATCATCTTCGCTGCGCAAAAAGGCTCCTTCAAAACATTTCACAAAAAAGTTTTTTGCCCACTTTACCCCTCGTTCGAGATGGCAAGAAACCGTGTAAAGGCCTCATTATCAGTTTAAAGAAATGAAAGGCACAGGTACTTGGATACAAAACATTTACTCCAGTGAACAATGGATTTGCACAGACGTGTGCAAGCAATATAGCTATAAGTACCCGTTTTGGCATTGCGATCGCAATGTGATCATTTGGCACATGGCGCCGGGGTTAATTTTCAAAAATTTCTCACTTTGACAGTACCGCGGCAACCCTTGCTTTAGGCCATGGTAGCCGATTTAGACGACCCAGCAGTGCTAAATTAACCTTTGCAATGATTATTGATATTCCAAATTGGCATTTCTTTAAACTTGAGATTTCTTGCCGTATTTAGATAATGCCCAAAAGAGGGAAAGGGACTTGCTCTTCCTGCCAGCATGAGTACGCAAACAAGTACAAACCGGAGTTTTGCATATGTGGATCTTACCTTGGTGGGAAGTACGTTCCGTCCACGGCTGCAGCCAAAAAGGCAAAGACAGTACCGATTCCAGATGCCGTCAAGGTTATAACAAATGTATTTTCAACTAAAACAAGCTCTAGAAATGATCGCTGCCTGATTGTTAGAGAAGGATTAAATTGGGTCTGTTTGCATCCTGATTGTTTAAAGAATAGGGCAGCCTTTGTGTCTGCTGAAAGAGCGGAAATGTTTGCTTGTAAGCATGTTAACCTTGCAAAAAGTGGCCCGATCTCAAAACCTTTGGACATTTGGACACCGACAGACTTTGACATTGGCAACTACGAGGCCGGCGAAATTGTACAAACAGAAATGAAAAAGGTCGTTCAAAGCATAAAGACAGGTTCTCCTGCCGTTATCACCGTTTGTGAGGACAGGTTCGTGGTATATGGTTCTCCAACAGCGAGTAACACTATAGGTTACTGCCATGTACGTAAAGAGGGGGCAAACCTTTTGTGCGCAAGTAAAGATTGCAAGACGTGTGTTGCAAGATGCAAAAAAGGGAAGCAAAAAGGTGTTTGCCTTCATCTTCATTTGCTGTTATTGTACAACAAGGTAACAGAAAAGGTGTTCTCGGAGATACCTCACGATAGCACTGTACTGGAACCATCTGACCCTAGCGCGGTGGGAGGGCCCAGTATTCAGCCTGATCCTCCGGAACCTCAAGATCAACCTGCAACAGAGTATTCCAGCGCATCGAGAAAAGCGACCATAAAGCTCATTTCCAACAGATCTTTGCCGTACGAAATACCAAAGGAAGTCATATCTCTTATAGATCGCCTCGATGCCATAACTCTTCTTGGAGTGCCAAATCAAGAGGGTTGGCCGCTGCAATTTGCCCCCGAAGAAGGGAAGTGTGACTGTGGCTCGGTGCTGGGAACCTTGCGCTACCACCCCGGATCAAGCGGAGACTTAAAAGGGAAGGCCTATCTCTTCACCAAAATGAATCCATTTAGGATAGTATCTATTTATGTTCGGCAATGTACAAGCTGCAAGGCCATGCATCAAGCTGACACGCTCAAAATGGGTGAGACGATATTATTTTAAACAAATTTTTATTGATGTTATAATTTCAGGTGTATTTATATATTTCTAGATGCATTTTCTCTTCGCTTGAAAATATCCTCTAGTCTATTGTGTTCTGGTCTTTCTCCCAGTATACAAGGACAGCCCGGAGAGACAAATTCATCTTAAATTTTAAAAACCATCTCTGGCTGAAACGATTAATTACAAGCTTTCGACTGCCGCCCTGAAGTACACTCTTCGAGTGGTAAAATGTGAATGACAAGAAGCAAAGAAAAAGATTAAATTTGAATAAAGATGTCTGAAATTGCGTAATACGGAATAAAAATCGTCATCATCATTTTTCCTACTCACTTTATCTCTTAATAAAAACTTACATTTGAAAAATGCGAATAATTCTGAATGTTTGAGATAAGAATGTTATATTATCCATTTGGTACGCCATGCTTCCAGTGTCTTTCATATTAATTCTAAAATTAAACCACCTTTTCGATAACACAAGCGTTTTCAAAGTCAATAGCGTGATTGCGTGAAAAGGCGTGATTTCAATCCTGCGGCCTTTGACTGCTGTTTTGACATTCCTGCGGAAATGTTCTTTACTTTCTGGTGTTGAAAGTTCTTTTTCCTTTTGAATGTTGTTTTTTTTATTTCTGTAGTTCAGGAAGTCGAAAGCTTGTATTTTTTTAATCGTTTCTGACAGATCATTAAATTTCACCATATGCTTGTTTTATCCTGCCTGCGGCCCGACCATATTTTCAAATTCATTTCATTATTTTTCAAACTTCAGTAATATTGGGTTTTCAGGTCTCCTTAACATCAGCGACAAAGTGTTGATTTCCCTTGACATTCTGTTAGAGTGGAGGGAACATTTTAAGCGAGGACATCCAATTTCAAATGTTATTGACGCGGCAGTTACAGTTTTGGCTGTTAAGTCGCAGGTAAGCTAAGATTCAATTTATATCTTTTTCCGTTTTCGCATACAAAGTAAAGTTAGAAATCGCTAGAAAGGTAATTTTTACTTCACAGACTCGGCTGTCAGAAGGAGAGCTCCGATATGTTAAAGAGCTGTTATACAACGGATTCTATTCATTTGAAGCTATTACAGTCAGAGATCTTGATTCCGTTATCTGTGGAATCTGTGGCATAGCAGGAGAGGTCTACCTTGGCGACGGGAACGAAAAGAATTGCTGCAGTAGTAAGCACGTAAGAATTATACCGCTACATTTTGTCATTTATATACCTTAAAATATAACAATGAATAATATAAAGATAACATAATATGATGATTATAATCAAATCACTTAATTAGTTTCCGCTAAATACCATACGGAGTTACCTTGAGCAAGTTCGCTTCAGTTTAAGGGCCCGTTCACGCAAACGGTCATGATAGTTGATGATAGTTAACAATTAGATTATGAGCTCGAGATTTCTATCGCGGGCCTAAAGTATAAAATGTCTAAATCACGGATGGAACGTAACATTTATCAAGAGAATTTGTCTGAAAAGGTATGACAAGCAAACCAAGCCAATGAGTATGATCATCGGCGCCTTTTTGGGTGTACTATTCTTTTTTCAGTGTGAAAAAGTCTCTTCTCATTTTTAGGTAGCATTTCCCAAAGAGCCTCAAATCCCAGCCAGGAAAATACAATCACTAGAAGAAATGCTTCACGAACTGAAACTTTATTGGCTTGAGAAAAGTATATACACAAGGGTGCTCACCGAGCCAACCTATGATGCTTCAACGCTTCCGCCGGTTATTGCACCCTCATTAAGATCAGATGAAGTGGTCAACACAGAGGCTATGAAGAAGAGCGTGTATCTATCAAGTCAAGTCGATGGTGAGAAATACAATCATTTTACTATCAAACCGTCAGTTTGCAATAAAGTACAGCTCAAGCGTTCCCGTATGGAAAGAGCTCTTTCCTTTTTCTGGCCGCGCGAAATGTAAGGCTAGTGCAGAAAAATTTGTTGAGAAATATTTCTAGTTTGTCAGTTCCCGATTGTGAAGTACTTTTTAGCTCCTTTAGTAACTTTCTTCTTTCATCATAATGCAAAAAGAAATATTATCATTGTTTTCCACTCGCCTGAAGACGGCACACACAACCTCAAATTAAGGCACTTGCCCACACCACCCTTCTTCTCGCCCTAACTTTGCCTTGTCAGATCAGTGTATTAATTACGTGCACCTTAAGGCAAAAAACTAACGGGTTTTACAGCTTTTATACAGTTTGTATATATTTACTTTTCACTTTTGAAAGATTAAGTACGTGGAAAATAAACAGGCGACGTGATTATTTTTATTACATAGCTAGCTTCGTGAGCGGGCAAGATGGACCAAATCCTGCAAAGTGATTGGCTACGCGGCGAGCTATCTTGCCCGCTCGGGACTGCCCGCCTTGTCCCGCAAGAAGAATTTCCCTGAAAGCAAGATAATTTTTCGGTCAAGATCGCTGGATATTGGCCTTGTTCTTTTTCTGCGAGTTTGTGGACCTCAACTCCATCTCGGTCCATGAACACACACAAAAAAGAACTTGGCCAATATCCAGCCATCTTGACCTCAGACTTGGTCAATAACCCATATATCTTACTCTCCTGGGTAAGGCAAAAAATTAAACATTTCGGTTCCAAATAGGCGATCAAGCAGCACTTCATAATCTCATCAAGAGGGGCGAGATTGAAATTGCAAGGATTCAAGAGTACACTGCTGGGCAACTCAAAGAATTTTGCAAGACCTGCAAAATTCCTTATTCAGGAAAATCGCAGGTAAATAAGTAGTGCATATCTCTAAGTCATTCATACCCTATATAATCACTGTAAATTTATATTAGAGTTCTCTCCTGTTAAAGTCAGCAACAAACAATGCCTCCTTTAATAAGACTGTGGCTGTAAAACTAAACTGTCCATTCTAAAAATAAAAAATGACACAATGATCAGTCCCCTACTTTCACATTGGCTGCCCACAGGGGAATAAAGTAAGCTACATAATACACAACAGCAACAAGATCCATATATAAGTACTACCAGTTCAATACAAGTGGAGATTCAATGGCCTATTGGTTAGAGTACTGTGCCCTGGAGTGACCGGTCTGAAAAAAGCCCTGGCATGAGGCATTTGCCTTGCATTGCCTTTTTGAGCTATAGACAGACTTTACTCTCACAATGGATTTCCCCACTCCACTATGTAAAAGAACAACTGGGTAAATCTAATGATGGGGGGAGGAAGTGGGGACAGAGCAACCCCATATTGGACTGGCATCTGATCCAGCAGGAAAATGAAATACTCTGTGTAACCTACAGATATTGAAAGCGATTTAAAGTTTGGCAGCACACTGAGTCTGACAAGACAAGAAAATGTTCATTGAAACTGTTTCTTACAATATTAAATATAATAGCATGAACAAGTGACGTCAAAACATGTTCTAATTTGTCAATCATACCACATTTGACACCAAATTAGAGCATGTTTCCTGCATCATTTTTTCATGCTTAGATGCAGGCAATGGTAGTTGGTTGGTCAACAATTCTTTATTGAAAATATACACAAAAGTCAGAAGATAGGCTTAACTACATTATTTTATTATGGCTAGACAGTACATAGCAAATAAATATATCTGTATTATCAACAAAGATAAAATTATAATAAGATTGATCTAGTTCCATACCATAATTGTACAAGTACATGTACATGACAAAAATACATGCAGAGCAAAATATGAATAATAATCATTAAGATAGGAACTAGTTGACAGTTACTCAAGTTTCACACTTGAAACAATCTAAAGATTACACACCTGACACAGACTTGAAATATTTCAATATATGGTTACTTGCAAAATGGATGTAGCATTAAACAGAAAAAAATTACTCTATCAGATACAACACAACTTTAGTAAACCCCTCTCAAACTCTAGTCAGTAAAACATCTTAACTATGATTTCATTTCAGGCAAAGATGAGATCAGACATATATGCACTGTATAAAGGAATATTATATGGCTTTTGTCCATGTCATGGATACAACAAAAAGGAGGGTAAAACAGGAGGGTTCTATCATATGGTTTGCAGGCATGGGGTAAGCTACATTAACTCAGGCTATGCTGTTCATAGCAAAACAAACTCCTTTGTTAGCCAGGGTATATGGCTGGCATAATATGATAAGGCAAAACTGTATGTTCAGGTTTAAATTAAATTTCCAAGACAAGCTGATTAACAAGACCACCAGATAAAATCAATGTCTCCTCAACAAAAGCTATATTTTGCAGACTTTTATTTACTGAAAATGTTTTCTTTGAAATTTTGTGCAATAGTGCACTGTGGCATCAAAGACACTAGTGCTGTCAGAGTCTGTCCGGGATGCTTCAGATCTCTATCTATCTGTCAAGTACAAGCCCATTGTCCTGATCAATGACTCCCCATGTGGCTTTGTGAGACACCTGGAGATCAGAGAACCCCAGTTAACAAAGAAGCTGTGGGGAGATTATTCTGGTTGTTTTGAAAAGCCAGATTATGCCAAGACAATCTTGACGGTAAGGAAAGCAAAAGCTTACTATGAATGTAAAAACGTAAGGATAGTAATAACACTTATTAAAACATATTCACAAAAAAATAGCAAACATTATAAAGTTTTCTTGACTTTTTCAGAGAAGAAAAAGCTCTTTTTTTTCTATTTTAATGAATAAGGACAATATTTTGTTATAAGTAGTTATAGTAATTGGACCGAGTGGAGTACAGTTCAGGGGTAATCATGTGAGTAATTCCAAAACTGGACACGTGAGAAATGCAAGGCCAACTTGAAATTACAAGCATGAACACTCACTCAATTGCAGTTCACAAGGTCCACGCACTGATTAATCATATACCTTTGTAACAGATTTCGAAATTAAAAAAAGTCTTTGGAAAAAGCTTCTTTTGAGTCGAGTGCAAAAGTGACAAGTGCTTTCCATAAGTTTTACAAACTATAAAAACATAAAGAAGGAACCCATTAAAGAACATGCAATTGGCATGCAAATCATGTTGCTATCCAATTACAAAACATTACAATTGGTTATCTGTAAGACACCTATGTTACACCTGCCAACTTTTTTTCAGAAAATGTGTGAGAGTTTTAGTCTCCACAGAACCTGAATTTCTGAAGATTAACCGATGGATTCCAAAAATTGCCAAAGATTTCCAACGAAGTCTTAAGATTGCCAAAGATTTCCTGACGACTTGTGAAGATAACAGAAGGTGTAGAAATACTTTCTATGACCTCAAAACAGGACCTACGATTTTCAAAGAATTTTTGCCAAAAATAAGAAATTTTAGTCCATTGCTTTTTAAGCAATTACACTATTGTCAGTGAGGCATGAGAAATTGGTCTAAATGCGTGATATTATTTTAGATCCTCAGGCACGGGACTCACGCATATTGTGTGAGAGTTGGCAGGTATATCATGTGATTATGTGCTGATTATGTGACAAATAAGCGCACAGAGAACCACTCACAATCAAGAATTTTGTTCTAGGTATGATTAACATTGTTAAAATATTATGCGTAATATAAACTACACAAATTAATATAATTACATACCATATACAAATGTCATGTAAAATACTTAGATCACTTGTTGTCAATTACTTGTAAATGACAGGACCACAATTTTCCAGAGCTTGTGCCAGCAGAGTACAAAATGGCCCCCAGTGTTAAGCATGTGTCCACTACAAGTCATGCATTTGGTGATGATGTACAACATCCATACACTGGAACAACAAGAAGATTTGTCCTACAGGACAGATTTCATGCATCAAGCAAGCCTCACAAATCCCCACTGTGTCTTTTCCATGACATTAACCTATGTCAGCAGGCCAACTGTATAACAACAAGTACCCAGGAATCTGAAAATGCAAGAAAAAACCAGGCCAGGCTAAGGAGTACTTGTTCGCAAAACTTTGGTTTGCACTATTTGTTTAACTTTTTGATGGACTTTTATCAAAACGAGGCTATTGTTGCAACACAGAGAAGTTCCCTCAAGGTTCATTTGAAACCTACAGAAAAGATTGAAAGGGACCAATACCATCGATTTGCGATTACAAAGAGCTAACTCCATACCTACAACTCAGTGCTACCCTGTCTGGTTGTGCAGCAGCTGCAAAACCTTTGCTGAATTTAGCTAGTCATAATTAAGGCCACAGATTTAAGTAGTTAATACTGGTTGCTTAACCTTGTTTATTTGCTGCCAGAATAAAATAAATTACTGATTAAATGGTTGGTACAAGGAAATCAACCGAAATCAGTCGACAAATGTGCAGTTCAGTGAGTTGTCAATATTTTAGTAGTGGAGACTTGAGTAATAGCAGTGGTATTAGAGATCTTATTTTATGAGGGTGACACTCAAAAAGCTTACAAACACACGACCCTCCGAAATTACAATAATAAGGTCTAGGGTCTATCGGATTATACTGGCATAATTTTAAGCATAATACTATATCTGGAGCATCAGGCATAATGCTGGCATAATACTAATATTTTAACAGCATATTGCCGTTGTTTCTGTAAAGTGTGAGAAGTGTATGTAAATTTTGCCACCAACTCGCTGTACAAAGCTGATGAAAGTGGGAATATTTTAGGAACTTGATACCTTGACTCGTACCCACTGGAGTTTTGATGCTGTTAGTTTTTGGCTCATCAAATGCAGGTTCATAAGAGAAAGACATATACTTAGCCTTTCAGTGCCTAAAAATTCCTGATCTTTCAGTTGCTGATCAAATGTTTAACTGAATGATTATATTACGTAACATTTCTTTCTAAAATGAAACACTAGGAATGTTTATTAATAGGTACGGGCCCATGGATGGAGGGGTGGAAGTGTCATTTTAGTCCAGTATAATTTCAGCATTACACCCACATGCGAACATAATTTGGACCATAATACCCTGGTTTCACAGGGTGACACCTGAAAGCATCATAATACTCTATTTTTCGAGCATAATCCGACAGACCCTAAAAAGGTCTACTGAATACTTACAATTATCGACAATTAAGCTTGTAATTAGAATATGAATTTTAGTGTTGAAGGGCTAGGTATTTCAATGTTTGAAATTGATCCATATAGGAGCCAATTGCTTTTCTTGGAATAAAAATATCCTTAAAGAACATTAAAATGCACTATTGTCACAAAAAGTACCTGCGGAAAAGTGTGCACATAGAATTTGGTTCCTTTTAGAATTAATATTTGCAATTAATTTTTAGAATTTGTTTCCTTTGAATACAGTCACTGACTCCAGATAGAGGAGGTGAACAATAGTTTAAAATTTCTCTATCACGTTATTTAGAGTGTAAGCTAAACATGTGCATGAACCATCTGCAAACACTTCAATAAAGTGTCGTTGACATTCCGGATCAGTTACTGCTTAAAAGCGGGTAAATTTGCTAAGGGAAATCTACACCTAAAACGCAAAAACGCCATAATGCAACCGCTATGTCCGCCTGTTATATAGCCAGGCTGTTAAAACTGAAAAAGAAAACATACCGCTCCAATCCCGTATTCCCGTTTTCACCCTTCGCGTTTATCGTCCGCCGCCATTTTGAATCTTAAGGAACCTATTGTTTTCAATTGTTTTGTCGAGCCAATCAGGAGAGACCTTGTAAGAGCTGCGTACTATCTGAATTTTTTATCTGCTCGCTTAGAGAAAACTCCCCACTTCTTACGCTCATTGCG
>OFEQ01000022.1_pt1 | contig 13677 bp, 5 predicted proteins | sample 1521141 | NCBI WGS metagenome assembly OFEQ01 (sample SAMN04272335, study PRJEB24112) | coral metagenome | biome: Coral reef; feature: Shallow seawater; material: Coral tissue | host: Coral | place: China: South China Sea | collected 2014 | reverse complement strand
ATTTTAAGGTTGATTTTCATTTATAAAAAACCTGCTTATAAATTAATATGTGAATCGGGAGTATTATAATCAAGAAAAACGGTTTCAACGCAACTCAGAATAATTTAAAATGAATGGCTTAATTTTGCCGATTAAAATTAAATTCTTTCAGTATAAAATTCAGCAGTTGGAAGTAAAAGTTTGATCGTCAATTGGAATTCTGTTTTGACAAAATCATCGGAGGGAAGGAACTTAAAGACGGTCACTCCTGATGATTCGGTATCAAAAGCATCAATGACTTCTGCACAGTTTATGCAGGATAACAGGAGCGAAATGTTTGAACAAAAACTGCAGAAGAAAACGCTTTTGAAAATGTAGGGACTATTGTCGATGCGATGAAACGAGAAAACATTTAGTTTGTTTTGGCCAAAAAAAGTATATACATATATATATCTTAACGAGTGGAAAGTTAAAAGAACTGAGACCGTCTATTGATAATAAGAAATAAGAGGAACGTGGCAAATAAAGTGATGGTACATTTAACCAGCTCTTAAGAGAAAAGTTACCTTTTAATTAACGGTTCACAGGAAGCAGACGTAAAGCGGAATATCTGACAAGCCATGCACGAGCGAAACAAGACAAGAAGACGGAAGGAAGGAAGGAAAGAGCGAAGTCATATTAAAAAAACGCAAGTAAATAAACCGTATAATTCTTTACAGCCAAACGAGGAGGCTGAAAAGGTATTCTGCGTTAAAAGCTCGACGATCTAATATTATTGCTGGTGGTAAACAAACGTTAACTGAACGCGTGTGGTCACTGAAGTGAGTGCAGCCATTGTCATACCCGCCGTTGAAAGGTTTTCCTGCAAAACCAAACGTATGTTTCCTTTAGCTGTTGTAACACTTAGGAGTTAACAAAGATAACGCATAAGACTCCAAGATGTCGGGAGTTTTGGATGTTTTAGGCTCAAGACAATTCGCTAAAATACTTGCGCTGTTCTGACAATGAACTGGTGTTTCGAAGACTTCTTTCAAAACGAATCACCTCGGTAAGAAACAACGATTCTAATCTGTTAAACAAAACGAAATTCTGCTCATAACTTCTTGTTCCTGCTGTTCACGGATAGCACAAAGCTGAGTCATGACTTGATGAAGTTTTCAAACGATGCGAAAGAAGTTAACTAAGTATGCAAAATATTCGGCACCATTCCAAGTTTTTTGTGTTTGAAATCAAAACAAAGCACATAGAGTTTTGCCTGCCGCCGCAGGGACACCTCAAGTCACCTCGATTTAACCTGTTAAGTGGTGCTTGTTCCACGTGTGAGGTCTAAGTAGGTCCATGAGTAATCATTGGATCAAAAGTCGAGAAACCAAATTAGCAGAGTTAAATGTGTACCTGTAAAGAATTGTACGTACTTGACTTTGTTACTACCCATGTTAACAATTGTACAATGATCGGTGGCTTTCAAGTAATGACGCACTCATGAATAAAGCGTTGTCACGGCTCGCTGTAGAATCTTTTGCATGATTCAGTCAGTGGTGAGAAGATTGACAAAGGTCCGTTAGCCATGTCAGACGAGGGACACCGGCAGAATGTACAAGAAGCGCTTTATGTGTTAAACCTTTTGCGGTAGATTACATTCAATGCCTTTGTTCTTTCATGTTTGATATTTCAGGGCGCAAAAGAAGATCCCGAAAGAAAAAGAAAAGAAACACTGAGATGGAAAAATTGTTTGCTATTTCATTGAACCCACAAATTGTTTTCTATTCTTTTGTTTCTTATTTTGTATCTCAAGGCGCAACAGATCAGAAACGTGTTTTTTGTTTTCTTCATGAAAACACAAGCAACATGCGATGCGCTTTTTGTTGGTTGGACCGCTTTATTAGCTGTAAAAAGGTTAACAAAACTGGCGAATTACATCCGTCTTAACATTTCCGATTCTACACGTGCCGCAGACATAAACTTATAATCCAGTACAAAGAAGAGAAAACGGTTTTGTTAGAATTGCTTTTGCCGATCTAAACCTCCATTTCAAAAAGTCACCAGCCGCGGGATTTAAACTCGATTGTGTCTTTTAACTTTTAAAAGGAACACAGCATGATCTTCTCTTAGAACTTAAAAGTTGCAAAGCTTCAACTATTGAAAAAGATGTTCAAATTTAAATACCAAATATTGACGTTGTGAAATGTGTGGAAATTTTAAGCAGGTTGTTTGCCCAGGAGCCGCAAAAGCAAATATTGGAGAAGGACACAGAGGTCTTGGATCACGTCGGATACAGACACAACTAGGTTCGCCTTGAAAACGTTTCCTTCGTTCAATTTTCCTGCGATTAACAGCGAAGTAATTACCCCACAACACAGGAAAGGTTGAACTGACTGACCGCAAACAAGAATTATACGAACGTGAGAAACCATTTTCGTTTCATTAAAAACCTCATTGGCCAATGACCCCTCGCTTTATACACGCGGCCCAGCAATTAGCAAAGACAATACTAGCACACGCTCGCTCTCTGCTCTTTGCCAAGCCTTTCAAATTCTTTCAAGAAGCCATCTGCTCAGATTTACTCTTGCTTTCGTCTCGTTGTACGGCACAAACAGGCGAACAAAACAAGAACTTCCAGTTGAGTAAATTACCCGTTTAAAAGAAAATAGCGACCTGGTGCAAGGGGTTTGTTTTTTGAGTGTTTCTACCTGTCGCAGACATCTGTTGTTTTGAACAACCTGTTCGGATTTTTACAAAACACCTTTTCGAGCTACGTTGCCGTAGCGGAAAACCTCATGTTGTTCGCGGCCAAATTTATTTATTAATTCAGCCATGCAGAACTTCAACCATTAACTGAAGGCCACGCCAAGGAAACATTGCATAATTCATAACACTCTTAATTTAGCACAATACACTCCATCGGGTGGAAATATCATTTGAGTTGAGTAGCATTGAAGAAAAACACCTTCCCCCGTTGAATACTCTAGTTTTGGTTTCAATTTTACTTGATTCAGCATCAGCCTTTTAATGCCACTTAGCTTTGACGTTTTCAATCATAAACTGTGAAAAACAATCACTGTTCCTACCTTGGGAACAAAATATGCCCACAGATGAACTTTAATCTCATTTTCTTACTCAAAATCTTGATTATCGGGTTTAGCTTAATACAGGAAGCACATGTTTGTTGTTTTGAGAAAACAAGTAAAGATGTGCCAAACATTTCTTTAAAAGAGATCGTCCTATCTAATCTTGTTACGTAGAAGATAAAAGGGATTTCTGCTTCAGTCGAAGCTCGAAATAACTGTAAGCCTAATAAGGATTACTAGGTTTGTGCAGTGTGCCACCTTTAAGAGTACGGTTTTAGGCGTTTTGGTCTGTTTTAAGGTATAGTATGTGTGTGTTTTCGTCTGAAAGATAGGGGTATGTTTTGTCTTCTGGCCGGTTGGAATTGGGTGAGAGTTTTAATGGAAGAAATAGACTACACACAACCCCACCAAAAAAGGTAAGGGAATACACTTCTGTTCCCCGGACATTAAACTAATGATCAGTTTCTTTATTCACGTCATCTGTCAGTATGACAGTGTGTTCAGTAGTTGTATAAACTGATTTTTTTCTAAGATTTCGCATCCATTAACAGACAGTTTTTTGTTCTTCAAGATTTCAATATGTCAGGCGGAACGCGAAAGGCGTTTTAAACTTAAAAAAGGGTTCTTAAATAGAAATACAGGGCATAGTCCTATTTTCTACACAAGCTCTACCAGTTTGCAGTAGTAAAAATAAAGCCTGTTTAATAAACGGGTTTGAACAAGATTTGGATCCATCACCCATACGATCCCGTTGGATCCCGTTTATGTTCTAATTCAGCTGCGGGAGACGACTGAAAAAGCTGGCGGGCGAATTAAAAACAAGCCGAGTCAGAGAGAGGGACAAAAAAAAAAACCTTTCTTTTATTTTTTCTTTGAGTCCCACCTGTTCTTCTTTCTCTAGCCCGCGGTTTTGATCGTCCCTGCTACCGCGAGAGCCTGGAACAAGCCCGTTTTCTATCAATTGAGCACAGGGAGCTGTTTATTCTTTAAGTTCCTCACACACTTGTAGAAGAAGAGGATTGTGATGCGAATATACGAACACCGTTGGTTTGCATAATGAAAGATGAAGCCATTTGTGCCAGTAACGTTGCTCTGAAAGAGAGGAAGATTCCCTTACTTACAAAAACTGGACACTGGCTCATGTTTCGTCGCCTTTTGTTTAATCTATCATCTTGATATGAGTCTGTATAATCTTTAAGAAATAGAAAACAATTCCCGTGTTTCTGTCTGGAAATCTTAAATTTTCGATAATTTGAAATGGCTCCGAATCCAACCAACACAATTTTTCTTTTTAATTTCCCAAAAAAGTTGTATCTTCACATGCTCATTAAATAACTCAAAGCATAAATTAAGGGCGTTTTTTTACGCAGGTTGCATCGTTGCTATGGTAACCTGTTATGCCATTAAGATGACCGCAACTGGTTCACCAATGACTGGGCGTCTGTGGGATACCTCTAATGCAGCGTGACTTGATAAGGAACGGTGGTGTTGATCCGCCAAAGTATACTTTGCATACGGCCTGTGGGCCTGAAAGTTAAATTGACCAATCAGAATTGAATAAGCGGGAAAACCCTCTTGTGCTGTACTGACGTCAAATGCTTTTCAGGAGGAAAGGTACTGATTGTATATAAGTAATAAACATGACACACCTCCAAGTTTTTAATTTCGTGCAAAAAAATGGGCCCACTCGCTCTTCGATCGCTCTCACCGTGTGTGAATAAAATCATTATGAATAGCTTGGTTTTCACTGCTGCTCGTACTGCGCGTGCAGCTACCGTATGCGAGGAAACCGCTGGAAAGTGCTAGAATTGTTGCCGTCACTTAAGCGGGCATCATGTCTGCCCACAATGTGTTTTGGCCGCGCATCCTAAGACATTCCCCGAACCAATTGTTCGCTAATTCATGTTTGAAGAGATTCCAAAGTTTGTCAAAAAGGTTTTATTTCTAACCAACAAATGTAATTGAACGGTTTAAATTACAAGGCTATTTGCCAAGATGTAACTCTCATGTAGTTTCTAAAATTGAACAAACAATTTATAAATTCAAACACTGTGGCATTTGTCAACAATAAATAAAAGACGAGTTAACCTCATTAAAAAGAAACACTCATCGTTTTTTATGTGGTATATAACCAATATAATTCAAATTTAACGTCATAAATTTCTTGCATTTGACATGAAATTTCTTTGGTGCGTGATAATTTTAATAACTTCACTATATTTAGATGTTATCTATTTTGTTAATTGCTCTTACTCAGATGCATTTTTTTCCACCGATGTGTTAAGCTTGGCAAAAGCTCCCGCACCTGCCCCTTCACTGTCAAACTTCATGTCATTAATTTAAAGTTCATTTACAAAACGAAAGCTGTACGCGATCTACTTGCACCAAAAACCACAACGCAACTCGCACGTAATTTTCCGTTTTTCCATTGAATACAGGAAACTGAGTTAGAATATTGAAACCGTCTTTCCTAAATGAATACCCAAAGGACGAGAGTTTTACTTTTTCGCATTCTCTTAGCAAAAAGAGGCTTTTAATTTTTGTCGCGGCAGCTCGCTGAAATTTTTGTCGTCCTAAAGTTGCAACAACTTCAAACATGTTCGAAACCCCTGCGATATCGCGTCGACAAATCGCACTAAAAATCGAACCTGGTTTACGCGTGCGGTTTTGAAGTTGCAACTTTGGCTCGACAAAAATCGCCTGTGTAAACGGGTCTTTAGATATTAATTCACGATGAAACAAAATGTAAGTGAATATTAAAACCTCATCGTTGCTCGTTTTATCGCGGCTCGGTGTCATTATGTAGCTCTGTAGGTATCGTATAATTTACTGATTTATCGTATAATTTATTTATTTATTGCATAATTTATTTGGAAACAGTGTGGGATGTTTTGAAACCTTGTGCTGACTTCTCTTATTGTGGTCACGAATCTAATAATTTTCCAAAACTAGGTAAGCTTTCTTGATCATGGACAGTTTTATTTCAATCCAAAGTTTTGAGAATTTGCTCACAGTCTTAAAGTTAGTACACGCTACTAAATATCACTGACATCCCCTTCTACTTTCAGTCTCTCATTTACAACTCAAAATTTTATTTCGCGACATCTCATGCTGTTAATTTTTTCATTTAATTTATATATATCGGACTGTTACGGCTTTCAGCCGGCTGTTTTGCTACAATCCTTTTCCTACTAAAACATTTCAGACACATTTCGGAAAATGTATCAAGATATTTATTTTGCTATATCGTTTATCAGGCTTCATTTGTTCTTTTCAGCTAAGGAAAGAGGTTAAAAAATAGTTAAAATCAGATATGTTCCTTTGCGATTAGAGAGAGATGTATTGTAAAACAGGTGAAATAAGAAAACTAAGCGGCGCTTAAACATCGTCAGTTCGAAAGTTTCATTCGAAATAAATGAATTGGTTATTTCGAAAAACAAGCGGCAACGACAGGTGAGTCGGCTTCTAATTCGCAAAAGAAGACTAATAAATGTGAACAAATTAATTTCCGGTAAAATAACTATTCCCCTGCGGTAAGTAGATTCGTTTTTTTCCCCCAAAGAGCTTGCCTAGAATCAAAATTTTAATTATAGAATGATGCGCAACCGGATATGAATCTAAGTGCCAAAAACCTTTGAAATATCGCGAATGATGTGTTTATTTCAAACAGTAAAATGTGCCTCCTTGCGGAAGTCTTCAAAACGACAGCCTCATAGTTAAAAAAACCGCCTTGTTTAAATTCGAAAAGAATCGAATTTGCATTTTCGAGGGCCATTTAAACTATCAAAAAACGTTTAATTTGGTAATTTGAGAGATTTAATTGTATCCTTCTTTGTTTATAGTTTTTGAAAAAGAACCCAGGGAAGCTTCCTCCTAAAATTGAATAAATCCGCCCTCACCGGAAAAATGATTAGAGATGTTTTAAACTTCCTTTAAAATAAGCCTCCGGGCGTGTAAGATGTTTCTTGCACATTTGAATGAATCTGGTGAAATGGATAGGAAATTACGCCAATTAGCTTTCGTTATTTTTTTGTATAAAATGTTTTGCGGAAATGTCTATTTGAATCTTCCTCCCGCAAGAGATACGGTGGTTGACTCTCAGTGAACAATATCGTTTTATTTTTCCAGACACTGTCTAATTCGAGCGCAAGAAGACTTTGGCTCTTAAAAACTTGGAAAATAATTTAATGGAGTGACTTGGAGCTGAATAATCTTTTCGGTGTCTCGTAGTCAAGGCGATTGTATATGTAATAAGCTATTGAGCCTCGCGCCTGGTCGCGAGACACACGCCAAACGCGTGCAAAATCCGCGCCTCTCGTGTGGCGTGTGACGAACGCTTTTGTTCAGTGCCGGATCTGGGATTTAGGGTTACACCCGAGCCTTCCAGAATCACTTTCAGTTGATTTTGTATTTACTCTTTCAACTTGTCAGTTTACACATGACGACTCTATGAACCATGCAGACATAAATTTGCATTACACACTTTAAGATGCACAACGATGTAAATCAATCTTTTTTTTCTTTTAGGTTATCTTGTCTGATTTTCTGTTTAAATAAGTAAAAAAAAATTGATTGTAAGAAAAGTTATTAAACTGTACTCGAGTTTCAACTGATGGAAACGTGAGCATCTAGCAGATATAAGTTTATGAACAAAGAACAATTCTATTGTCCGCAAGAAAACTCTCTTTTTTGTTGCTTTTTTCCTTGTAGGGTTGACTTTACCACGCGTTACCGTGTACGACTGAACAAAAACAGAATCGTTTTGTCACGAAAAGATCCATTCTTTCATTACTAGTTGTCTACACGTTTTGTAGCGGAAACTATTTAGGCAAGTCTCGCAAAGTACGACAAACAAAACACAAAGCAACGTAAAACAAAACATACGGCAATTGTTGATGCATAACACATGTGACGGACTCACGTCCGCCATGTTTGTCTTTGATCACTATTCTTCAAACTTTCTGAAGAAAAGAGCCAAACCACACGCGTTTGAGGATCTTAGTGAATAAGAGTTTTACCTAAGAACGGTTCTCCATAGTTTAAAAAGAAAACTCCACTCTCCCTTCGAGGTTTACATTTGAATATTAACGTAAAGTTCACAAGTTACTGTCAGATTTAGAGGACTTTTTTCCTCACTACTTTCGGAGACTTGCCACTTTCTTGAATGCCGGGAAAGTTTATACGTTCAGAACTTTGCCACATAACATATTACCTGTCATAACGGAAATTGTACATGATGGCTCGCTTTGCTTTGTTTTAGAGCGAAATCATTTAATAACGGATCTGCTACAAAATGTCTCTGACATAAAACGAAAAAATTAGAAGAACTATTGTGATGGGGTCTGTGATACTACCGGTATCATGTAGCGTGCATAATTTGGCTTATTGATTATATGAGCACTTGCCAGAGAATAAATCAAAGAATAAATCAAGGAAGAGGTGAAACAACATTACATTTAAAATAAAACTTCTTAACTTACTGACTCTTACTTATTGCTCATGTAAAACCTGGAAAGAACGCAAGAGATATTTCACAAAAGCTGACGAATAAAAATCTTGTGGTTTCGAGAGTATCTTAAATCGGCATCGACCGTCGAAAGAGTAAAGGCTTAATCAGGATAAAACTGCTCTTTCAGATTTGAAGCGTGCGATGCGCCTTGGTCCGCCGTTTGTTTTCAAAGGAGAGTGTTGAGAGTTCAAAATTTCATGTGAGTAGTTAGCAAGTAGTTAAAATCAGCGAATGAGGTATTTCAGCGCAGTGGGCTCGGGTCCCTTGAAGTTTGATGTGTGACTTCTTAGCTTACCCGTTACTTGCCGACCCAATACCCACCCCACCCCACCTCTCCTGTAACCGAACAAAAGTAGGGAAACTTTTTTGATCGTCTTGATGATAAATACATTTAACGTCTTGAGGTTCTCGATGTTTTGAAGGTACTAACGACAGCGTGTTGTCGTAAAGAGCTCTCAAAAACCTACCCGCGTAGCTTGACGGTTTAAGCAATTTGAACGCGAGCGCACTAAGCGGCGAAGCTGCGAAAACCGATTTTCCTCTCTCCCAGGCTCCTCGCGGCTTTGGCTCTCCTTATCGCGGCTTCCTTGCTTTCTTTGCGCCCTCAAACTGCTTAAAAACCGCCAAGCTACGCAGGCTCTTAAAAACCTGGAGCAACAAATCAACAACTTGCTGATGATGGTCGTAATGGGGTGTAACCAAAAAGTTCTTCTCAGTGTGTCCGCGACATAATCTGCCGATGATGTCATTAGAATGAAATCCAATGTAATTTCAAACACGATAAAGAAAATGAAGGGACTGTGAATAAAGATAACGAGATACGAAAAAGTGAGTAGATGTGAGATGGAGGTTCCTGGTGTAGGCCTTCTAGGGAGAACAGGGGGGTGGGGTTCGTTAATGAATTTTTTGGGTCGCTAAGGAATTTTATGGTCGCTCAGGATTGTTCTAGAACGCGACTTAAACGTTTTTCATGGACAGCCTTGGACTCGGTAATGTTCTCGATAAATAAAGTAAGTGTTTGTTTGCACATGTTCACAGTTTTCACCTTCCGGTATATAAAAGGTGAAGTCTGAGCTTACCAAAATAGAGACTGATGCCTATTTTCTATTTCTCAACACGGCTTGAAGCTGATAAAGGTGAGTTAACAGCTGAAGTAAGTTTGTGAAGCTCGCGCAGTTTTATATTGCCCCTCGTCAGATAGACTGCAGTATTGCTTTAAATCGCGACGATTTTCTTGTTTATATTTCAATTTGGAATTTTAAAGTATGTTTACATATCGAGCTGAGAATTGTTCTAACATCATATGAAACCTTACGTAAACCAAGCTTCTTCAGTACTGTTGTCAGACATCAATTATAACTAATTGATATTGTCCTCGAGATTGCGGCCTTGGTTACATAAACTTCCTATTAACGCATGATTAACTTCAGCGTGAAGTTATCGCCGACACCAGTTATTAAGTCATTTATCATTGGTCTAATACCGTGTGAATGGTAAAATCCATAGCTGGTGTGTGAGATAAAGAGTGGTATCCCACGATTAAAGAGTCCGCGGTGATATTCGTGTACAAATTACCTCGTTATGATGGCCGGGTGGAACAAGGGTTCTAATTTGAGAAAGTGAAATAAGATTTGTTTTATTTCCACAAATGGGTGTGGCGATCCCGGCAAATTTCATGGCACCTTTTTATCCTTCAAAGCCTGTCATAACATAACAAGATAAAACAGGTCAAAACAACAACCTGAGGATTTGCGTCAAATTGGCAAATTCAATACAAGGACACGAACATAATTCTGCTTTAAGACAGTTTCTCATTTGATTGCTAAATTATTCAGTAAAGCTTCAGTTGCGTTACAAAGGGTATAGTTGACAACTTGGAGAGCAAAAAGAAGGAAAGGTCGGTCAAATATGTCGTGAGGAATGAAGGGGAAAACGGACGCCTGAATGCAGGTAAATGTTTAGCGCACAGAGCTGCGAGTTGCAAGAGGTTTGACAAGCGCACAGTGACAGACTGCATGACTTCTCTGTAGCAACAAGTGTTTTGCTGTCGACAGTCTTCAACTTAGTTTCTTCTCTACAGTAAGATTATCTTTACAACAGTTAACATTTGAAAATCATACCTGTTCTACATTAGACTAACCACGCACTGGAAGTCTATTTGTTTTCTGTCTCAAACTTTGGGTGGAAATTTTAATCGGCCTGCATACGACACGTAGTTTTAAAAACAAAACACAAAAATAAATAGTCCTTTAATTCCTCGTGGCTGGACAGGAAACACAGGAATTATGTCAAATTAAAAGTTATTTTTCGCTACGTCTTGTAAAAATCTTGTTCAAGCTGCCCCGGGAAAGTTGTAGAGTACAAAAAATCAATAAGCATATGCCTAGAATAAATTAGTCTACTTTCAAAAGACCGAAGATGGCTCCATGTTGGCAAAAGAAGGAAAGAAATCAGCTTAAATTTCGTGCGAAATTTACAAGGTCTTCTCATCTGTAAGCAATTCCAGTACAAGCTGTCAAATGACATAATTAATGAGCTATGATTAGTTACGCATAACAGTGCGGTCGGAAAGCCACTATAAACGAGGAAATGAATGATTAAAAAGCGAATTAAAGAATGGACACTTTGCAAATTATTCGACAGAAAAATATTTATTGGCTTTTTGACGGCAAATGAATTCAGTTCATCGCCAGTTTGTTTTACTATCGCTTACACGCCTCCGTAAGTAAATTGTTATCTTGCTGTTAAATTAAACAAATGCTCTGACATATCCTGATCGGGTGCCATTCGTCCCGACCCAGTGGGAAAATTTAACTAACCCTCTTGCCCCAGCTCAAAATCAACAAGCATCATACTCGACAGAGTAAAGATAATTGGCAAGGGCGGAAGAATTACCAATCTGACTCGAAACCTTGTGGAGTTTGTCACCGGGATAATAGTTTACTTAACCATTTTTTTTCCCCCGGCGGCATCTAAAGATTCTTGACGGTTTATTAACACTTCATTATTTCCAGCGTCTGAGGCGATTCATGTAATTGGATAACAAAGTGTGACACGTGACCTAGCGCCATGAAAGCAAATAAAAAATTGCAGTACTTCAATTCGAGAAGACATTGTCAAACTACCATGTACAACATATGCATAACAAACACTATGGATCGGTTTAACAACAATGGTCTTGCTTATCCGATGAATCCGCTTCCTGCGCCAAGGAGAAACAAAACTCAAGTTCAGTTCTACAATAACGTGCCAAGCAACGCCGCACGGCGCCACATCACACCTAGCCCTTGTTACCGGCAAACATTGCAGCGCCCGGAACAAGTGCCCCTAGATTGGAATATTCCAGTCCTTCCTGAGCTCTCAGCTAGCTATTCCGCACCTCCTCAATCTTGCGTCCAAGACATGAATTCAATGTTACCATCGTACGGCGCGAGAGTTTATCAAAACGTAGCGCGGGCTTCCCAAGGAGAGGATACGCTTTGCTTCAAAAACCTCTCAGGTGGGTACCTCTCTCTCATCTCAGTTCTCATCCACTTGCTGGCTGACAAGATTGCATAATTCATGCTTCCATCTTAAGCGCATTCGAGCCGTTACGAGGTATTCAACTGCTAAATCTCAGCATTTGTTTTAAAAAAAAATTTGCAAATTAAGTCACTTGCCCTTTGCTCCTGTCGTGAAAAATTCGAGTCATCCTGACAGTTCCAAGATAAATAACCAAGCTGATCTTTAACTTTGGATGCAGCTAGGTATATAATGGAACATTTTACGCTTTCAGTAGCTAGCTTGTTTTTTATTGGTGAGTGTGCGATTTGAGTTTGCTGGTCGGGCACATTTACTGACCAGTGGGCGCTATAAGGCACTAACTGTCTACTGAGATCTACTGACGAAAAAGAAAGTTCATGGAAGAACTGCATTGGTATTTAGTGTTGATGTGAGTGTTCGGAGAGCGGATAATCTTGAAAATACTTGAACATTGGTCATCGCCGCTAACATTCAAGCCACCGAAACTTTAAACGCTACTAGGCCGCCCAAGATGCTAGGAATTGGCGGCGTAATAACGGAGAGAAAAAGTGAATATTTGTAACCATATTACTGAGACACTTCTTGGACCATGTCCGCCTGTCTAGCAAATTTCGTGAGGGCACATACTTTCAATCACCAAAACTTGCTTCTGCGCTTGTTTTACCATCTTCTACTGTCAATACACCTTGTTGACATAGCAAAGCAACAAAAAAAGGATCCTAATTGGAGGTTTGTTGTAAATCCTATCAGCTAGTGACCCTTCTCAATTTCTGTCATTCAAAAGCTCAAGTTTGGGTGTGACACTTGAAAGAGAGCAACGCAAATTCAACGCACTGACACACTTTGTGCGACAAAATACAACGATATATCTCGGTTCTTCAAATCACCTGGTAAGAATACTACCATTTGAGGGGCAAAACCTTGTCATAACTTAGAGCAATGCGATCCACGAGCTGTCCGGGAGTCTACTGTTGTCGAAGCGATAGAGAGATCGTTTACATCGCCTCCCTACCCGCTTCTGTTTACTGATGAAGGTTCGTCTTCTTTAACGTGATTTATAGGTTTTGGGAATTGATTTATGTTCGCTAAACGGTGTGTATTTAATGTAAAGGAGATAATAGCAAACATGATTTGACGAAGAGACCTCATTAGCGCAGTTGATACAGCAACTAACGACAACAAAATCTTTCCGTAGAATTACCAAGCTTCTGAGATCTCCTTTACTAATCTTTAACTATGTCTTTAGTTGTACGAGAAGTTATGTTGAAAATTAAACTAGATAGAAGTAATTTCCTTTCTTCGGACAGGAGAGAGTTACGGCTTGAATCTATTGGGAGAAAAGCAGTTAGCTTTATATAAAGAAACGAGATTCGCGGAGCATACCTGTGGTGAAAAACAAAATGGAAGACGAACTTGCGCTGCATGGAACTGAAATTAACGTGGTTTTAGTTTACCCCAGGAAGTATTTAATAATGGCAGCCGAGCACAATGTAGAGCATTTAAACATTCCCTAAAGAAGAGAAAAGCTTTTAATTAAATTAATTAATATAGCAAGATGGGGATGAAGTAGGCAGACTTTTGTTTAATTTTCGTTGGTCG
>OFEQ01000021.1_pt1 | contig 13762 bp, 4 predicted proteins | sample 1521141 | NCBI WGS metagenome assembly OFEQ01 (sample SAMN04272335, study PRJEB24112) | coral metagenome | biome: Coral reef; feature: Shallow seawater; material: Coral tissue | host: Coral | place: China: South China Sea | collected 2014 | reverse complement strand
ATTATTTTCAAAATCTCAACCACGGGTTTTTTCTTAAAACTTTCGTAAAATTTCGCAAATTTCACCCTTGCTGTTCTTATGAAAAATCTCCTTATAAAGAAAAAAGAGTATTTGCCGCCGAATCATATCATAAATTTACGATTAGGAATTTACCTTGCCCAAATATGGCCGTAGGTCAGTGAAGGATATCAGGTCACTAGACACGACTCGTGATTGGCTAATTGCGAGTTCGTGGTCTACGTAACTGGCCAAATCCTACTGATAACTTGGTGTATTTACCATACAAAAAATGGCTTTGACTGTGTGTACTCTATCTACTCAGTATCACCGTCCAGAATCATCATTGATTACTAAGAAGCAACGTAAAAACAGATCTATGGGAATAATGTGATCAGGAGTTAGTATTCCATACTCAAAAACTAAAGGGGTAACCAAAGTCATGAAGATTACATTGCTTAAAATTTATTTCAGAAACATTCGGCGGCAATTGCAATTGTCGCACGTGTAAAAACGAACACGCTACAGGAACTCTCTTAACAACAATGCAACAGAGTGTTTGTGTCTTGAGTTCAGACATATTAAGAGGCAGACAAAACGGCTTGAGGTACTGCTGTGCAACGTTATAAACTTTACAGACTAATATCACGAAATATTTTTCCTCACTTATCATTTCAGTTTTACAGTTTTCAAGGAGTCCAAGCTTTGTCACTGGGAGAAATGTATCTTTGGCATTCCCATGGGTTAGTCCCACGGGGCTTTAAAAGTTATACTCGCAGTTTTCAGAGTGTGAAACTCGACGAATCCTGTATTTAGCTTGTAATTATAAACGATTTCATATTTCAGCTTTCAATGATTTTGCCTGGAAATCTTAAATTGCGAGACAAAATTCACTCGCACTGTGAATTGCGCTGAATTGCGAAATCAAACTTCATCTGAAATTGTAGAAAAGTCGCCAATGAATTTGTGATTACACTTTGTCACACGCCGATATTGCTCAACGGACGTCCAACGAACAAAACACTGCCTCCATTGTAAAGTAAATAGCGACTTAAGATTTTTAGCATTGTTTGCATTCTTTAAGAAGCCCGTCAGTCGCCTACAGCAGTGTTCATCTTTCAGACTGAACTGTAAAAAACCCTGCAAAATTGCCAAGCTCTGATGTCCATGTTTCCCGTTGCGTTGAAAAATGATGGGAAATTTGCCCAAAATCGCTTATTAAAGAATTTGCTCGAGAAAAAGGCTAATTACTTATTGAGGGTCTTAAACACAACAACATTGGCTTCAATGAGTAAAATCAATAATTTTGTTACTGTACTGTATTGTTTTATAAGCTATAATCATTCGAGTAGGTATTCGGATAACGCTCTGTACAAGTTTATGAGACAAACACGGAGGTTACGTCTAAAACAGAGAACAATTTCACAATTTCGCATACACGTAATCTTTTCCTTTGTGTTTCGGCTCTTTTCAGCGATACATCACGTAAATAGAATATGATTAACGGCACCTATAGGAACTGCTTTGTTTATAAGTTAAGAACTTTTACTCAGTTATTTCACGTGGCCAATTGGCATTTTAGAGTAACAACGATCTGAACTATAACAACACCTTTGACATCATGATGTAACGATGTCAAACCGACTTCTAGAAATTACTTTATTTTATAATTACATTTGAAGTTTTTAGCTTTGTCTTAATGCGGTGAGTCGTTAAAATGTCACCATAGGCCGCTCATTGTAATTAAAATATACTCGTTGAAAACGTACGGACCGTAACTGAAATGTACACGTAATATAAGAACGTACACGAAGATATATTACTTCGAAAACCACACGTTTAAAATTCTTAAACTGTTGCTTGTTTTCCTCAGACATGTCTGCCAGATCTCTGTATACATCATTCATATTTTATAAGCAAAAACCCGGCCGCCAAAATAACCTATTATGACAAATCCAGATCTCTTGGCGTTTGTTATGCTGCAGGAGGGCGGGCTTCTCTCTAAAACACAAAAACTACCTGAAACGCCATTGTACAACGCCAGCACGGATAAATCCGATTGGCTCCTCATAAAAATTTTAACAGCTGGTAATTCAACTGGTAGACCTCAAGGGACGTAAAGTTTATGAGAAATTGGGTCTAACACTAGAATACACGCACAATCTTAATTTCGCTCGCGAGCGAGAGTGAAACGAGAAGGTGTGCCAAGCACTCGCGGACTTTCACCCTCGTGAAGGAAAAAAAAACATGGAGAATCGTGTTGTCACGAGTGAGACAACGAGTCGCAGGACTGTGTCTATGGTGGAAAGTTACAGTTCTGTGTCATCCTCTTACAACACGAATAGTGAATCTTTAGCAGTCATGGGCGAAGACGTTACTATGAAACAACTTGCTACAGCCAGAGAAACCTTCAGCGACTTGGAAACTGCTTATCGAAAGTTCAAATTGGAACTGGAAAACGTGAAAGAGGAGCATCGAAATGAGGTTTGATTTTGGTTTATTTCGATCTAGTTTATTTCAGATTGAAATAATTTGCATAGACTCGAAACTCGACATCTCCGCCACCCACCGGCCTATAGAAATCTAAAAAACAAAGATATCTCATGCTTTTAGGCGCATTCAACGTGAAACACCTTTAGTTATATGTGCAGTGCATTTCTTACAACTTTGTACTGTAAATAATCTTCCCTTAGGCATTATTATGTTGATTTAGTCCAGGTAAATGAGGTCTTGAGCGTTGGCACTTTGCAGAGCTAAACTAATTATGTTTTTGGCTACCTGCATAGAGTGACATACCGGCTGAAAACGAAACGGCTTTCTGCCAAGTTTCTTGGTTTATAACTACAACGTACTCGCGCTAGGTTTTACTCAGCCTGTTTTAATGCCCTTTCGTTTGCTGCGAGAGCGAAAATCAAAACGTTAGTGTCTGATTTTTTGTAAAACAATTGAGGGATTTAATCGGTTTCGCCATGCAAACAATTTCTACTTTGCATAATAATTATCTACAGCCATGCGGAAACAAAGCGAAAAAAAGAAAACCACCAATTAAATGAAACAACATTTTGCCTTTTTAGGTCGATAAGTTACGTTCGCAAATCGACAATCTTCAAAAGCAGAAAGCTCATCTGCAGGAACAGTTGAAAGATTCTCGCATTGACGCGAAAAAACACCAGGACGAGCTAATCCGCGTTCAGCGAAAGTTGACCGAGAAGGAATGGGAATACGATGCACTGAAGAAGGATTCCGACTCGCAAAGAGAAATTATTCGAAAACTGCGAGAGGAGAAAGTTTCTCTCGAAAAAGAAAACGATGATCTCAGGCGGGAGCTGTCCTCCAGCCAAGCGCTGGTGCCGTCGTCTGGAGGAAGAAAGGATGAGAGCGACGAACTCGTGGCTGTACGGCAGGAGATCACGGAATGGGAAACAAGCTATAAATTCATTCACAAAGAAAAGGAAGATTTGCAGGAAGAAATGCTATCTCTCCAGAGCAAGCTGAATGATTTGCAGGCAGATCACGACAAAACTCAGAGAGAAATGCAAAAAGAGCTCAAGATCAACTCGATGAAGGCGTCCAAACTCGAAGCGCAGATGCAAAATTCTGTCCGACAGAGGGACAACTTTAAGAACCAGTTGGAAGGGCTGAGAGAAGATTACAAGAAGGGCAAGGAGGCGTATAACCTCCTACAGCGCGATTTCTTGGAAAGCCAAAAGAAGGCTGATATCTACCGCGAAGAACTCACCGCAAAGAACAATCAGTTACAGAAACTGGAGAATTCCAATAAGGCTCTTCAGGGGAAACTAGAAGCCCTGAAGCAAGACTTTTCAAAGAATCAACTCTCCTCTGACATCTATGATAGGCAGAAGGAAGCTCTCGAGCGTGACCTTCACGAGGCTGAGTGGAAAATTAATGATCTAGTGGAGGCTAACGAGGGTTTGTCGACACAAAGAGATGAGATGGAGAAAGAGCTGGCGCTAGTGAAAGCGCGCATCCCGACTTTAGAAAACAACTGTGAAAAGGCCAATGAGAAAGCCAGTGAAAATGAACAACATGTCAACCGTCTTCGTCAGCGTATCGGTGACCTGGAAACTAATTTGTTTTCTCTCCAAAACAAGAATGTTCAGCTAGAGGCAAATTGTCAGGAGTCCATGGTGGAGGCACAGGATTTGCAGAACCGGTGCGAACGGGCGAATGAGCGCGTCACAGAATTAGAATCTCAAGTAGATCTCCTCGGGCAAGAAAATGAAGATCTGAAGAGTCAGCTGGGACATTCGGAGCGAAGAATTGCTGAACTACGAGCATCCTTGCAGCGAAACGAACAGGAGAACGAAGAGCTTGAAGTTTCCACTGCTGGAATGAAGACCCATTTGTCGAAACTAGGCAGTCAACTGGACAATATTAGAAAGCCCAGTTGAAGTCAGAGCTTGACGAAGAAAAAAGCAAAATTGCCAGGCTGCGCAAAGATCTTGTCACATCTCAGGCATCCGCGGCCGAGTTTCAGCGGACTTCAGAGTGGTATAAGAGAGAGGCAGCCTCCAAAGATCGGACAATAGACGATCTCAGAGCCAACATAGCAGCCATGGAAGGAAAGAGCGAGCCACTGTACGAAGAAATCAACAAGCTTCAAACGCATATGGAAATCCTTGAAGACGAGAAAAAAGGTCTCCACGGAGAAACGCTACAATTCCAAAAAGCCCTCCGCGAAGTCGAGGCGGATTTGGCTCTGGCCAATGAGGATAAGGATCGCTTGAACGACGAGCTTCAGGAGTACTACAAAAAATCATCTGAGCTTCAGGCCTCTTACAAGGTGTGCGATCAAGAGAAAATGGAAAACCATCAACAGGTATTGATGCTTACCAAAAAGGTGGAACGCTTAGAGGCTGACTTGGCCGAGGCACTCAAAGAGAAGAATTGGCTGGAGGCCGAGCTTGCTAACTACACCGGAAACAACCGCAAAAATATCGAGGAAGCGGACATTGTCAAGACGCAGTTAGTAGAGATGCAAAGCATGATGGATGATTATCGACGCGACGGAGCGGACAAGGAATCCACTATTGAGCAGCTTCGCGAGCAAGTCCTTTTCCTGACAAAAGACTACGACGATCTCAAAGGAGAGCTCAACTACAACAAGTCGCTCGTGGACGATGTGGAAAGTGATAAGAGGCGACTTCAAGAACAAGTCACAGCGTTAAGCGACGAGTTGACAAGAGTTAATTCACTACACGACTCAGCCAAAAGAAGAAGTGACCAACTTGAAGTTGATCACAGCATTGTAGTCAAGAAGATGAATACTCTGGAAGCAACTTACAAGAAAGACATTGACAAAAACGCACGACGCGAGCTCGAGATTGAGCGCAACCGGAATGGAGAACTAGAGCGAGATTTGTATGCTTACCGTAAGAAGATCGCGGAGTCTGAAGCAGAATTGCAAGCGGTAAAGAAAGACAATCAAGAACTAGAAGAAGAGTTAGATGAGGTAGAAGTAAGGATAGGTACACAGAATCAAGAGATCGAAAGACTGATGCACGATAATACCGACTTGAGCAAGAGGCTTACATCTCTAGACCAAAAGATGAGAGAGAAGGACAACGAAGTAGCAACTGCTACGAGGTTTAAAGATAAGGCAGAAGAAGACCTTTACAACGCAAGAACCCGGGCAAATAAACTGGAGTCTCAAGCGGAGATTCTCCAGCGGCAAAAGCTACAGTTGAAAGATCAGCTGGACGAGGTAAATGGCAAACTGCTTCAGTGCCAAGAACAGATCATGATCCTCGAGAGCCAGGTGCTGGAGAACAAGAAGATCAACGAAACTATGAACAAGGTGGTCGAAAAGAAAGACAAAGGTATTGAAGATCTTAACAACGAGCTTAGACAATTGGAAAGAGATTTCGATGACACTAAACAAGATCTGATTACTGCCAGGGTAAACTGCGAGGGGTTGGAAGCTGAAAAGAAAGATTTGGAAAAAAGACTGGCTTCCGCTCAAGGTCGTGTCGACAATTTGGAAAAGGAGCTGAATAACCACAGAGATGGGCGTGGTGCTTTAGAGCAAGAGATTAGCACCTATACTTTCAAGATTACATCCATGGAGACACAGCTGATCAACACTACTAAAGACAAAGATCATTTTAAGAACGAGTACGACAAACAACTAGCCGCTAACAGAAAAGTGAGAGAAGAGATGCTGAACATACAGAACCAGGTTCGGGAAAAGGAAAGAGCTCTGGAGGGCTTAAAGAAAGATCTTCGCGACAAAGAAAACGCACTTGACAGGTTGAAAACAGCAAAAGCTGGACTCGAGAACGAGTTGCTACAGGCCAAGAAAGACCTTGAAAGTTACAAGTGGAGAAACGAAAATTTGGAAGACAATGTGACAAGTCTCACTGAACAGATCCAAAACTCAAACATTGAAATATCCAAGATGGAGATTACCTTGTCCACACTGGAAAAAGAAAAAGAAGACAGGGATAAGAGTATAGTCCCAAGTGAGGATAAATATCATGAGGTGGAAGCCATGTTGAGGCAAACCCAAGATAGAGAGAATTCTTTGAAACAAGAGCTGCAATTACAGAAGGCGAGGGCAAACAAAGCAGAGGGCGAATTCAAGAGGGTTCAGCAACAGAGTATCGAACTACAACATGAGATAAACATGCTAAACAGAAAAATACACGATGCAGAAGAGAGCAGAAACAGGGCTGACCGCGAGAAGAAAGCACTGAAAGATGAACTCACGATGGCCAGTGGCAAAGTCTCGGACTTGGAGGTAAAGTTTGAGCATGAGTACCGTGAGAAGCTTTCTCTTCAGGCCCAGCTGGAAGATGCCAACAACAGATCGGCAGTTAACCGCGAGGAGGTTCTTAAGGTTGAACAGCAGCTTATCGAGCAGAAACTAACGGTGGATATACTCAACAAAGACATCGCCCAAAAGGAAGACCACATCGACCAACTTAAGGCAAGCAAGAAGTATCTCGAAGAACAGGTTCAGTCGCTAAAAGGAAGCTTGAACACCAGCCGAGAGGATTGTCAGCGATCAAAGCAGGAACAAGAACACCTGCAGAAAGAGATTCTACGACTTCAAGGTGGTGTCCAAGACGCCGAGAGCCGCATACAAAAAACAGCTTACGAACGAGATCGCGTTCAAGAGGAAACCCGAGCAACTGTTATGAGAATTTCAAATCTCGAACAACAATTGGCTGATTCTAACAGAGAAAAAGATTCTCTAAAAGACAAGTTAGAAGAATGGAAAGAATCGTCAGCGCGATACCGAGAAGAAAATATTTCCTTGGAAAACGAGATGTTATCACTCAAAGCAACTATGGACACTCTTACCGCGGATGTAGATAGCAAAACCAGGCAGATAGAAGATCTGAAGCAAAGAAAAGCTATAATAGAGGATGAACTTGAAGAAACCAGGAGGATTCTTCGACGCAAAGATGTCGACCACGGTAACCTGACAACCAAAACGAAAGAGGTTGAAGAATCATACAATATTGCTGTACAAAGAATCGAGACACTAGAAAGCAATCCATTCGGTTCCGACGAAGAACGAAGGTTTCTCGAAGAGGATTTGGCTGTCACGAAACGAAAGCTTACAGAAACTGAAGTGGCTCTAAGAGGAAGCAATGATCGTGAGAAGGACCTCCAAGAGAAGTTGCTTGCTGTTAGTGCACAGTTGTCAAGACTGGAATCGAGCAGAGAAACCCTGCAAGAAAAGAAGGTAGAACTAGAGCACGACTTATACGCCACACAGAAAGAGTTAGCTCCTTTGAAGGATGGCTACGAGAACGCGATGAATGAAATAGATGCCTTGAATCGTGATCTAAATGAGGCAAACGCGAAGATCACCCAACTGGAGTTGCTGCTGGACAAAGAACAAAAAGCGAGATCCAAAATGGAACTTGAGAAAGAAGGCGAGCTTTCAAAACTTAGCAAGAACGATGAAGAGCTTCTCCGAGTGCAGAGAAAGCTGGTTGAGTATCAGACATTGTGGGACCAACATGCCAAGGAAGTGGGTGGAAAGGATGCACTCATTCAAGATTTGAGGAACGAGAAGAAGACTCTGGAAAGAAACTTACACGTTGTACGTGACGAACTGTCAAGCATGCATGGTTCCATCAACGATGCCTTGCGAAAGAAAGATGTGAGTGACAGCGACGCGTTTGCATTAAAGAAGCAGATGGCAGACTGTGAATTGAGGCTCAAATCTACCATGCTTGAGAACGAGGAAATGCACAACGATCTAATCAGTTACAGCAACAAGATAGCTGACTTAGAGGAAGACATCCAGAAACTGCTCAAAGAAAATGCCAACATGAAGGCAGAGTTACATGACGCTAGAGATAACATGGCTAGAAGGAAGGAAGACTATGATGTCCTGCTAAAGAAAACCAATGATTACAAAAACACGTTGGAATCACTGCGAAATGAAATAGCAGATAAGAATGGGCAAATCGACTTCCTGAAGTCAGCAAACAGCTCTCTGGAAGGTGAAATTAACTCACTGAAGACAAAGATCGACCACTTCAAAGATGACTTTGACAAAGGATATCAAGAAATCACGGACCTTAACGTTGTCATTCGAGAGAAAGACTCTAAAATCAGTAATTTGGAAAACACCTTGAGGTCAGTGCGTCGAGACAACGAAAAGTTATCACAAGAGAATGCAGCATGCCGGGCGTCAAATACCGAATACAAGAATTATTATCAAGGGGCGAAGAAAGATGTTGAAAAACTTCAGATGGATGTATTGGCAGCAAACAACAGGATTTCTCACTTGGAGACACGCAATGAAGCTCTAGAAGATGAGCGAAACGACCTAAAGAGCGAGATTGCACACTTGAAGAAAGTCAACGCCGAGCTGAAAGGAAAGGTGGAATCCTTGGATCGTGACAAGAAGAAACTGCAGAACGAGTTTAACGTTATCCAAAAGAAGTATCAAGAAGTCCATAGCAGCTACATGAGCATCGAAAGCGAGAAGGCAAGGATCAAAGGTGACGCGGCACTGCAGAAGAAACTCGTCGATCTCCAGTCGCAGCTGCAGCAGGTTTGTCAAGAAAAAGAAGATACCGAAAACCAGCTGGATTTGATCAGGAAGAGGCTATCTAAGATGGAACAAGACTTTGGCGAGTGCAGCCGTGCAAAGGAATCGTTAGAGTACGAGGTCAGCTGGCGTACCAACCGGATCAGAGAATTAGAGGACGTTATAAAGACCATGGAAGAAAAAGATCAGTTTGGAAAAGACGAGATCCTGTCCTGGCACAAGAAAGTCACTTCTCTAGAGCAAGAACTACAAGCCGCTAAAAATAAGATTGCTCGGTTGGAGGCATTTAACAAAGCATATGACGACAAGATTCACGCATTGAACGATGACCTGGTTGAAGGACAAGAAGCATTAGCAAAAACTCAAGCCGCCTTAGCCAACGCCCAACAAGCTCTCGACGATAAACAGCGAGAACTTATGGATAGCTACAAGAAGATCTCCGAGTTGCAAACAGCTCTTGATGCAGCCGTTCAAAGTAAAAACGATGCTCAAAGAGACCTTCAAGGAGCTAAAGCCAGGATTCATTCACTTGAAGAAGAGCTTCAGGAGGAGCTCAAACGACAAGCTCAGCTAAGAGGTACATTAGACGAAATGAGGGCACGTAATGACGAATTAAAGGATGAGATTACCCGCCTTCAAAAGAAGTTACTGGAACTTCAAAACGAGGTGGATGAGTTGCAGCGAGAACTGTCGGAGAAGGCCTACACCGAGGATCGTTTGAAGAACGATTACGAGGCATTACTGAGTGAATTTAATGTCACTAAAACAGATTTCACAACAACAAGATCTGATTTAGAGAGAGCCTTAGCTGACAAACGAGAGCTACAGTACGAAAACCAGAAACTACAGCTACAAAATTCGGAGCTAGATACCTCGTATTCCCTACTTAAAGACGAAAACGAGAGACTGAAGTCTGAAGTACAAGGATTGCAAGTACAGCTCTCTGAACTCCAGTTGACTTACAACACACTGCAGAGGGATAGCATAAATGTGGTAGAACAAAACACCCTTGAGGCAGCACCAGAAAACGACTTTGAAATCGAAGCTTTACGAGGTGAATGCGATCGTCTGGCTCGTGAGGTGTCGGGATTGAATCGGAAAATTGTGACATGGAAGGACAAATGTGAAGGTCTGGAACAAGAGAAGCTCCGTTTAGAAGACAAATTCTCGTCAATGCAGAAGACCATAAACAATCTCGAGGGAACAAACCAAAGCCTGATCTCAGAAAGGAATCGACTACAAAATGATATTGACAGATTACAAAAGAGGCTTATCGAACTTGAAGCTCAGTTAAGTACTGCTGAGAATGACAAGCGTACCCTCCATGACGATCTGGAAGATACTCAGAAGAAACTCTTGAAACTAGAGGCGGAATACCAATTGCTGAAGGGAAGAAACACACCTTCCGGTGGGTGGAGTTCATCTTCAGAGGCAGCTTTACGAAGGAGCAAAGAACGGGAAAATGAACTGCAAAATGAGGTTCTGGAGGCACACAAGAAGAATTCAACCCTAGAGCACGAGTTACGATCAGCGCGTGAGCGACTGGAAACACTCCAGGCTGCATGCAACGCTGCGGAAGACAAGGCGGCGCAGCTTAGAGAAGAAGTCATCGTTTACCAGAAGCGGATCTCGGAGTTGCAGGCCAGCTACGAAAGCAGCCGAGACAGAAACTCCCAGCTCGAGCAAGAAATCTTTGACTTGCAAAAGCGAATGGAAGAACTTGGTGACAACAGGAAAGCAAGCCAGAAAGACAGGTCCGGCTTGGAATACGAAATCAACTCGCTTCGTTCCACTATCGGGAAGTTAGAGTCTCAATTAGCAAATGCAAGTAGGGAGAAAGAGAGCCTCAAGCTTCAGCTTGTCGAATCCCACAACAAGAACGACGAAGCCTCAAAGGAAGTTACTCGGCAAGTCACTGAGATCCACACAAGGAGTGAAGTCTTCAGACGAGAAATCATTGAAAAGGAGACTGTTATCGAGCAGTTCCGGACAAGGGTCATTACTTTGGATAAGGAGCTAGACGCTCTACGACGCGATTTGCAGAACAAGACAGACGAATGTAACGCGCTTCAGCGAGAAAATGACCAATTGAAGTTTGAACTTGGTCAACAGAAGCAATCCAGGTATGCAAGCGAAGACGGGCTTCGAGAAGAAATTGAATCACTCAAGCTGAAGTATGATGAAATCGAAAGCGAAAAAGATGCTCTACGAAGAGAAAGGAACAATCTTCAATACGAGCTTCGCTCGGTGAAGGAGCAACTCGATAGTGTGGAGACGGTGTACAAAGACAGTACTGATGGATTACAACAGGCTAACAGTGATCTAGTCTCCCACCAAGTTAGGATATCCGAACTGGAGACCGAGCTGCAGAGATCAGCAAAGGACAATCACAGCCAACAGCATCAGCTTGACAAGATCAACAGGGAGATCATAGGCAAGCAGGAGCAGATCATCCGGTTCGAGAAGGAGCTGCGGACACAAAAGACAGAGCTGGAGCTGATGAAGAAGAGCTGTGACGAGAAGGATGAAAAGATTGTAGTGCTAGACCGTAAATGCGCCACACTGGAACTTGAAATCGAAAGACTGAAGAAGGATCTGTTCATTGCCCAGGAAGATCAACAGCGAAGCGAAAGAAGGCTGAAGGATCTCCAGGCCAGATCAGAGATTGCTAGAGCAGAGGTCAAACCGACCTACGAGACGAGCTTTGAAGTACGGCGCAGTCGGCCACCGTCCGATAACAATGTCCAAATTCAAGGACGTGGAAGAAAGACTTCAACACTAGCCATGGAGATTGGAAGTGGAAGTAAGCCACCAAGCCAGCCTGGATCGCCTCGAACAGAAAGTGTCCCATTGTCTCGTAAAGTAGCGGCACCAGTGACTCAGAGCAGCCCTCGTTTTGACACCCTTTCACGCCCAGTCTCACAAGAATACATCAGGCCAGAAAGAGATATAAGTGCAACATTTGAAGAACCCGTGATAGAGGTGCAAGCGAGGCCCATAGATGACGAACCGATTTTAGATGACGTTTTCTCCACAGATAGACCATTGGTTGTCAGATCCTTTGAAGGAAACCAGTTGGCAAATGGCATGACCTCGTTTGTTCTTACTCGGTCCAGTTCACGAGTCAGCGAGAGCCGTAACGAGTCAACGAGTGAGCGAAGAAGTACCTCGCGCAGTCCTATGGGAGGGCGGAACTTTAGCGAGGAAGTCGAAGTGAATCAGAAGACAGTAACAAGCATGGTAAGCACTCACAGTGTCTCGGAGGACCTGGCCATAGCTGAGGGCAAAATAACCACACCTCGTAGTGGTTACGGCGGCAGCAGTAGCAGAAGCTGGGATAGGAATTCAAACTATTACCTTTAATTCATAGCTTCCCATTTGACACAAGGATACAAATGGTGAGACTTTCTAATGACAGTCGTTAATCTAACACCGCAACGTAACCAGAGCAGAGAAAAAGGCGGGAAGTTATACCACAGTGAACCAATCAGAACTCGGAACCAAAATATGCCACCGATGCTGAACGGGGGAAAAGTGTCACGCTTTAAATCACGCGTGACACGAATAGACATCATCCTTTGTTCTGATCGCTTACAACGTTGTGTGAACGACAGTCACTGGGAAATCCTTCAAAAAAATCAAATTTTAAGAAATTGACTCAAGGTGCGTTAGGCATTTTGAAATTCTAAATGTATAGATATCAAAGGTCAGAAAAAGGAATGTTTCAGGACAACAGGAGTTTGGCAGAATATCGTTATCAAGTGTTATATATCGAAGTTTTATTGTTTTAATCATTATGAGGTGTGTAAATAATTTTACAGAAATTTCTTTGATATCAAGTATTTTTTGTTTCTTTGTGATCTACGACGGCTTTTTGATAAGTAACTTTTTACTCTGGATAAGGGAGATTTACGTGTTTTAATATATTTACAATTAAGCATTGTGGTGTTGTCTCATGGAAATAAGATAATTCTCGTTACATAGCTATTTTTGAAAACTAGTCAAGAGACTTAATGACTTTTTAGTGCTAAAATACAAGTTCACTAACACATAGGTCGCTTATGCTTTTTGGTAATGTTAAGATTCCTGCAATTCTTTCAACTATTCACTTGTATATCGTTGTTCAAATCCTTCATTAAACGGTAATTATTATTGAATCATTTGATCATTTGTTTATTTGTGAGCAAAATAATGAAAAAAATCTTATTCAGTTTGAAACAATTCTGACAAATGATAAACTTTAGACTGTAATTTTTAGATGTTTGCTACTTCTTTGAACAAAGTTTTCCTGCCACACAGTGACAAGAAGCAAATGGCTCATTATGTACCGTCACATTAATTCCTGACTAAATTACAATAGAGCAAAAGGGTGTCATAGTTGTGCACGTTACAGCCTTGCGTTACGTTTCACTTGACGATTGTAGCGTTCAGGGTTGCGTTACCTTCTACCGAGAGTTACATTATGCTCCTTATGCTTTAAACACTGACGACAGGGATGCCAGGGACAACGCCTAGCAAAAAATGAATTTAAATTTTACTCTCGAATTTCGTAAGTACCTAAACCCGTTCAGAGCGCAAATCTGTCTAAAAACCTGCTCAAACTAAAAATGCAATGCCAGCGATCAATTTCATAAGTAAATCCAAAATATTTGCCATCTTGGCCTAGGTTCTCCAAAATACACAAAACTTGGTCATTTCACGTTGTTGTTTGGCAGAGAACGGCAACGA
>OFEQ01000020.1_pt1 | contig 13840 bp, 6 predicted proteins | sample 1521141 | NCBI WGS metagenome assembly OFEQ01 (sample SAMN04272335, study PRJEB24112) | coral metagenome | biome: Coral reef; feature: Shallow seawater; material: Coral tissue | host: Coral | place: China: South China Sea | collected 2014 | reverse complement strand
TCCCTATTTATTCCTGCTTCACAGTGAGACAAACACTCAGGGGTCGGGATCTCCTTCTAAGAGAGGTTCCAAGCGTGTTTCATTCCTCGACGAAGAAGCTAGTCAGCCACTGGTACAACTAGAGTCCAGTCTACCAGAGCAGTAAGTTATTATCCTGGAGCCCAGAGCCTTCTCATTTCATTGATTTAAACGCGGGGATGCTTTCTATCTTTTTTCTAATTCTCGTTGTTTTTTAGCTTGATCGGCTCGCTCGCCCAAGTTATTAGCTCTTGTTACTCCAGAAACGATACTAATTATAACTGACCAATCTGGGCGAAGATATGATCTAATTTGCCAGTCATGCAAATTCTAATTATTAACCAAAACTCGATTTCCGGGATGTATAGCCTGAATGGCTACTGGATGTTGAGTTTATGTCACAATTTGTAACCATTGCAATGTTTGAATTGAATTCCCCGAGTCTTTGACAATGAATCCAGTGCCATCTGCGTATTTTTCGAAACTGCTGGTTTTGAGAAGGCCCTTTTATAAACATCAAGACTTTTTCAAAACACTTGCTATACCTTTTAGAACTCCTGAAAAGAAGGACGAATCAGTGGAAGACAGGAAGCCAAAACAGGAACCTGCCGCTAGTGTTAAACCTTTAAGGTAACTGTTAGCTAATAACGATTTCTGTGTACTCTCTCTACCATTTCTCGCTTTATCAAGGCTCTTTGTGCAAACAATCAGTGAAAACGGCGATCGCTAATTTATGTAACAACTAGTAGTAATCGGAGATTAGGGAAGTGCGTTCGGCATTTCAAAGGGGAAATATTGTGTTGTGGTTATTGGGGTAGATGAATATGCCTATGGTATATTGTCAAATAAAGGGTTATGGCGTATTGTGAAACTTGTATTTAGTCTGTGTACGAAAAGGTTTTAAAGGCTAGTTATATGGTATGGTTTTTGAGGAGGCAGTCGTCGCAGTCCATCGCGCGTGTACATATACAAGTTTTACCGTAGTTGGTGTGGTAGTTAAGTGTTAGTAAGTAGTAAGAGAATAGTTGAAAACGTGTTTAAATGAAAGCAATAATTTTATTTAAGTCTATGTTATTAAACAATGTTGAAAATGTTAACTACTTCTGAAATTTCTGTAAAGCCTTCATAACATGTATTTATAGATCTTGTACGGGGATTATAAAATGTGTTTTTCTATTTAGAAATAGTTATCATAATAAAGGAAATTAATTATGAAAAAACAACAGGAACATATATATTTCTTTTTAAAAATAGTTATCATAATAAAAAAACATCAATTGTTACTTCTGTAACTGAACTGAACATTCTGAATTGAAAATAGGTCCTTTTTCTATTAAAGTTTGATAACATTGAGCTTTTTGAAGGGTTCAAACTGCTCATTTCGAAAGTCAACATTTAATACTTGTCAAATAGCCTCAAGTGAAACTCATTCTATCAGCTTATGAGAGGCAGTGTCATAATAAAGAATAGTTATCATAATAAAGAATATTAATTAAGAAAAAAGAACAGGAACATGTATTTTTCTTTTTAAAAATAGTTATCATATAAAAAACATCAACTGTTACTTCTGTAACTGAACTTAACATTCTGAATGGAAAATATATCCTTTTCCTATTAAAGTTTTATAACATTGAGCCTTTTGATGGGTTCAAACTGCTCATGTCCAAAGTCAACATGTAAATAATATTTCTCAAAGAGCCTGAAGTGAAACTTCTATCACCTTATTAGAAGCAGTGTCATAAGTACTGCAGAAGCTTTTTGAAGGGTTTAAACTGCTCATTTCCAAAGTCAACATTTCAATAATATGTCTCAGATAGCCTCAAGTGAAACTTCTATCACCTTATTAGAAGCAGTGTCATAAGTAATGGAGAAGCTGGATTCATTGTCTAGGAGATGGAAAATGAAGTCTTCCTCTGATATGATGTTGAGGTTAACATCGGGTAAAAATGAAGCCAGTTTATCGACCTCGTGATTAAAGAGTGTAAGTGTAAGTTTGTCATTAATGTTTTGAGTGTTCTGAAAAAGCACTTTCAAAAACCACTGAGGTTGACAAGAAGTTACTCTCATCATCATCTTGCAGTACTGACAATTTGCGATCTTTCCATTCGATTTCACTGTAACCTTCTTTTTGCATGACGTGCAGGAAAGACTTTTTGAGGCGTGTTGGACACCAATTATTTTAGCTGACACCTTCCTATGTGTGAGTGATTCTATTTCTGTTGTGACTTGTGCCAAGTCTTGTGTGAAAGCTGGGATCTCTTTGAAAAGAAACTCCTCTGACTTTGGGGTGTTGAGATATCGCGATCCATTGGACTCTTTGAGTCTGAGATTCTGTAAGGCGTAGGTCTTTTGATCTTCTAGTTTGTTACAATGTTCCTGCCAGAGTATCAGTTTTATCGAGGTTGTGTGGTCAACCAGAATGACTTCTTGTCTTTGTAGAGCGTAGCCATAACGACTGTTAATCGTTTTTACCGCAGTGATGCTGGATACCTTTGCCTTTATGTCAACCAATTGCTCTTTTGATACCTCTTGTAAAGATGAGAGACTTGGTAAGGAAGATGATGTTGCAGCGTCTTGGTAGACAAATGGTACAACCACAGGTTGTACAGTTGTGTTGTTTTGGATGATGATACTTTCGACGTCATCTTTGATGGAAGATGTTATGTTGTGGAGCCTTACAGCTGTTCTTCCTTTCTGGTACTTTTCTAGCAGGGGTCTCTTTGCTGGGTTGAAACAGACTGCCCTAACCACTCTGTCACTTCTTTGAATATTGCAGTTGAAATACTTGGTTGGGGAAAACGTGGCCTTCTTCACAGGAGATATGGTTTGGATGTAGCCCAAGATTTCTTGTACTTCAGAGCTCTGAGAAGCTACAAAAGAGGAAAAGTCAGTGGATATGTCATATAATGCAAGTTTAGGCATGTTTTATGGAAAATTAAATGTGGAATGTGAATGCAATATACAGCTGTAGTCATGGCATAGCACTGGTTATCATATGAATTCTTACTGGAATGGTCTTGAAGCACCGCTAACTTTACCTTGTATTGACACCTGATTGAACTAATCATGCCATGTATCTTAACACAATGGGAAATTTACGTCTCAGTTGCACCAAGCAAATTGTTTATATTCACATACACATCACCGAAGGCTCTGTCTTCTCCAAGAACAAAAATTATAAAACCTTTCTTTAATTATAAGCTGTCCATTTGCTTCGTTTAGTTTTGGGATTAACTGTTTTGTATTGCAGTGAATAAATAAAATAAATAATAATAAAGAGCTTTTTATCAAAGTATAATTTATTGAACCTACTTACATTTCAATTGTGTCTCATCATTCATCTTGGAAGGTGGCTTTTGGTGGTCTTTTCCTGATAAAAGAAAAGATTATGGTTATTGCTTAATACTTTTTTTCTATTATTTTACAAATTTCGTTTGCAATGTCTTCTATCCCAGTAACATGTACATGTAAAACAGTGTAAAAGTAAACATGAATTTCTTTGAGGATTTATTTGAAAAATTCTATTTTTTAATTAAATTTCTGCATGTATCTTGTGCAAGTTCATCAAGTCTCTTTTCTTCTTCAAGTCTATATTTTAAATTGGTTGAGTTTCTAAGACCTTTAAGCCTTTCAAAGGTCATTGGTTCAATAATGCAAGAACAGAGTGTTTTAACTCGGCTAATTGCCACATATGAAATGCCTGCAGTTTTTTCAGTTTGACCAATGTCAATCCATGCTTTTGGTAGTGTTAGACCTTGGCTCTTGTGTATTGTTATTGCCCAAGCCAGTTTTAACGGCAGTTGTTGTCGCTCATGCATTCCATCAAGACATTGAGAAGTAACTGTGATTGGGCATATAGGAACGCATGATGGAATGGTCTTGCTAATTGATGGGCCTTTGTAGTTGTCAAATTTCACAATAACCGCCTGAGGCAAGTCTGGAGGCTGGTGATTGTCTGCATAAATGAAGTCTATAACAGTTCCAGTTGCACCATTGCAAAGCCCAACATCTGTCCACAAATTCATAGTAAGCATTACTTGTGCCCCTTTTGCAAGGAAAACACAAGGTTCTAGTCCTGCCATTTCATCAGGGCTAGCTTTCTTAGCTAAATCACTTGAATGACGTGCGTTGACACGTGCTATTGGGTTATGAAGTTCAGACAGTTTTTCAAAGTTGTAACTTGCAACTTCTTCATTGCTAAAATACAATCTTGTGGCATCCTGAAATTCAACCAAGTTTGGTGCATTGGTAGATTGTTGGGTCAAGAGAAGTTTCCAGTCTTGTTCAGTGAAATCTCCTGTACGCAGCCGCATGAGTAGTTCTCTAAACTGACTTTGATCTGGGTTTGAACCTTGAACTCTTTGGTTTACCGACAATTTTATTTCATTGGTAAACATGAGGTAAGCTAAATGACCTTGTTCACCTATAGAACTGGTAGGTTTAGAATGGTACAATGGTTTGTCAGCAACAGGAGGTAATTGACCAGGATCACCAAATAATATGATTGACAGTCCACCAAAAACTTCATCACTTATACCTGTTGCTTGTCTGCAGCGTCTATCAATCCAGCCAAGCATTGATTGTCCTAGCATAGAGTATTCATCAATTATAATATAACTGATGCCTTTCAGGTTGTTCTGCAATCTCAGAAGAGCCTGACCAGTCAACTCCTTGTTGCCTCTTGAACCAACTGGAAGTTTTAATAGTGAATGGATTGTACAGCCATTTATGTTATAGGCAGCTTTGCTAGTGGTGGCAGTCACTACGCAAGATGTTCTGAGTAAATTTTGAATGGCATTGATGAGATAACTTTTGCCTGTTCCAGCAACTCCATTTATGATGAGAAACAATGGATCTTTTGGAAAAGCTTTTTTGGAATGTTTCCTTATTATGTTGTATGCATGTGCTTGCATATCACTAAAAGTACTAATGCTAATATTTTGTTGAGGCAATGCAACTAAAAATGTATCCTGTTTAGACTTCATCCAGGAAGACATTTCTCCTATTATGTGCATATGCTGCCCGTTATAGGATTGCTTCTTACGTTCTTTTGCTCTTATTACCCGTAATAACGTAATAGCGTTCCTGTCAGGGTAACTCATGCTCCTGTTAGAGTTATACCCCATAATAAGAATAATGAAAGTGGTGGTAACTGCGTTTCGACGTAACAGGTCCATTGAAAAATTAATCATATACAGAGGAGCGCTCGTAGTGACGTAACAGGTCGACTGAAAAATATTGTTTACAGAAAAGCGTTCGTAATAGCGTAATAACGTAACAGGTCGACGGAAAATAATTTTTCAAAGAAAAGCGCTCGCATTAGCGTAATACCGTAACAAGTCGACTGAAAAATATTGTTTACAGAAAAGCATTCGTAATAGCGTAATAACGTAACAGGTCGACTGAAAATTATTGTTCACCGAAAAGCGCTCGTGAGTGTTACAAGTTTTTACACCGAGGATGAGCCCAAAACGTAACAGGTCGACGGTCCGAGAGAACGACTCCTCGAGTAGCTGAGAGCCAGTGCGATGATAACACAAGGAAAGTTCGATAAAGTGGTCAAAACCACATTCGTAATTGTAACTTTTCAAAAGGTGTGATGGTGAACAAGCACCTCTTCAATGAATTTGTGAGTTCCCCTCCCCTTCCCCTCCCCAAAAACGGAATGCATATCGATGGACACGTCGAGTCAATTCGGTATAAACGGGTGGCAAAGAAATAGTTATACACTGTGTTATTTCATTTTTAGATTTTTTCTATTACTGTATGATTCCGTTACTTGACTGGTCCTCTTTCCGTGAGTATTGAAATACTTGAAAATTAAAAACGCTTATTTACATATGCTATTATTTAAATTCCGCGTGTAGTTTCGCACGTGAATTCTCATGGGACCTCTTTTAGTATCAGTCAAATCGTCCTTTTTCTCGTCTTCCCTGGTCTTCGTCTCGTGGAAAAATGAAGCGACGTTTAGCTCAGAGCTGCATGCCAGAGGCGATCGCCAGCAAACTATCTGAGCGAAAGCGTGTTCAAGATGAGATAAATGCGACTTTCGAGAAATTGAAAAGTCTGTGGAACCCAGCTGATTCCAACGAAAACAACCTGACACTCACTGAAGACCAAGCTCTTCTACTGATCTCGTCAAAGTTGAGTTTCTATGGTGTACTCGTTTTAAAGTTGGCCTTAAATCATGTACCTGTTACCTACAGAACTACACTAAGAGGGACAAGTACCCCGATTCGTTACACTTTGGTAGCAGGAATCATGAACAAGAAAGGTTTTTCGGTATCGCCTTGTGACGTACAGAAATATGCTGAAGTGTTGGAGCGCTTTTGCCAAAACTTCCTGTTCTCTACCCTGCAGTTACAAGACGTTTTATGGGAACTAACCGCAGAGGGCGAGTATCGATTCAACAAATTTATTGCTCCACCTGTTGAGTCATGTTTGAAGTGCGATGAGACCCTTGGAATGCATAATCGCCCCTCCAAGGCTGTTGTGTATGGATCGGGTGGTCCATTGCCGGCTAGCAAGATCACGCTAGAATGCAAACACTGCAAGATACAATACGGCGTAGGCCACTTTTCAGACGACAGTGGTCGTCATTTATACCCCAGAAACATTCAGTCGCCATTAATTGAAGCCAGCAATGTTTCGTACATGGAAAGAGATCTTTACAGGTGGATTCCAAGTCTTGGGTAAGTGTGATTTCATTTTATGTCAATTAAGTTCTTAAGTTTTGTGAGGGCGATTTGAACACCAATCTTTAGTCTCGCGCAGTCTTAACATTTGTGACCCCGATTTTTAGTCCGTGTTTCACGAGACAACTTTCAACGCAACTATGTTGCACCAGCGGTTAAATAAAAGGCGAGGGCAAAAACCTTCAACTTGTGTTTCGTGTTTTTCACCTTGCGTACAAACTTATTGCGCAACTTAATTATTTGTTGGAGGTTGAAAAAAATTGTAGCGTAAAGTAGAGTGGGAGTCTACTTTGAGCAACAAATTTTGGCTTTGTTACTTGTCTTCCCTCGTTTTTCATCAAACTCATAATTCGTCAGGCAACAAATTTGGTCGCTAGCGCAACATACCAGTAGTTACGTCAAGAGAGACGATTTCTGAATTAACATTTAAATTTACCCAAGGATGTTGCAGGTTTTTTGAAAATGACATTCAAATGTTATGTCGAAAGCCGCGCAGCGTCACGGAGTCACACATTTAATCTCTACGAAATCATTTCATGAAGAACTGGATAAGATACCGCTTTATATAGCGATAGTCACCGTTACGTCACCTTCGCAGCCGTTTTAAGGCTCGTCACGCAACGCTCCTCCCTACAGTGTCGAAGAGCGTTGCGTGACGAGCCAAAAAACGGCTGTGGAGGAGACTATCGAAACAAAGGATTCTTTTGTTCTGTGGTTGGCAAAATTTAGATATCAAGAGACTTGTTTGGAAACAGTGGGCATCGCTTTACTGTCCAGTAAAAACTATCTAAATATGAACAGTTTCTGGCCTTATCATTTTTTGTCTTGCTCTATTTCAGAAACCACTGCTGGGTGTCTTTCAGTGGCTTTTCAGAGACCTACAATGAAATTTTTCCCCAGGAGGTAGAAAAGTTTATCACAATGGTACCAGGTTGGTTGTAATTGTGCAATAATTAGTCAAATTCAAGTGAAATACTATTGTTTTGCCCAGAAAAAAAATTTTCACGAATATGTTGGTAACTCTTGCAAATAGAAGACAAGGAAAACAATAGACTGGCGGTTGATTTTTGTCTGAAGCTTTAATATTCGATCTAAACCAGCAGTTACATGTATCCACCACTCAAAATTTTTCTTTTCTATTTTGAAATTACTTGGGCATGAAATTTGTACATATCCTTATGTCTATAGTTTCTTGACTTCTGTATTGCTCTAGTGGCTCAGCTCCCTGAAATAAATGGGCTCTCAGTTGTTTTATCTCTTCCAAACAACAAGTCCCAAAATTATTTGGTACATGCTCTTCCATTGGCTTTTCAAAAAATTTCATTAAAAAGATTCTGTTGCATCCAATTGAAATTGCGGCAATGAATTGCAGGACGTGATGAGGACGGTGAAGTAGATGCTGATGCTGATTTAACCAAGGAAAGCGCAGATATTGATAAGATTGGTATGTTGTGTGCGTGTGTTATTTTTAACGGTGCCCTTGTTCAATGAAATGCAGTGGAGTGACTTGGCAGTTATCATGGGGGGGGGGCATCACAAGAAAAATTGGGTGGGGTAATACAACCTAGTTCCCAAAACTCGTACCCTAATAGGAAAGAAAAATTGCTCTTTTCCCATAAGTAACAATGTACTGACCTTACCCCCCAAAAAATTGATGCCTTTTATTATTAGTTTCCCAATACAGGCAGATGTTAAAGGCTGGATAAAGGGCTTTTGGCATGGTCTTGCAGATAATAATGAGAAAGTGATATAGACTCCCTTAACAAGAGTGTAAAATTATATGCCGATGTAATTGATTGCAGTAACCCACCTTGTAATCCAACCATTAACACTATTCCTCTCTCAGAAATTCAAACATCGGCTGGAGGGTCCAGTTCAACTTTAACCCAAGACAAATCTACCAAAGGTGTGTTCAGCAAAAGAATTATTTTTAATTGGTTGCGTGATATTCTAAGTTAGAAAATTATTTGTCATGCCATGATTGTTTTGTTGATCTGATTGTGACCTGATGGTTCACTTATTCTTTAGCCAATCTTCCTGGAGAGATTTCAAGCAAATGTGTTGCCAAATTCTACTGGAAACAGGAGCTTGCAGAAGAGTTAGAGGATTTGGGTTTACATGGTAAATGGGTGTTTGCTGCCAAGACAGGACCTTTCTGTGGTTTAGACGAGGATGCCATGGAACACGTTGAGAAGATTTGTAGTGAAAATCTCTATAGTCATGATTGCACACCTGGTTGCCAACAAAAAGGTCAACTTTAATACTTCCTAGACTAACATTTAAGGGGGGAGACCCTTAACTACATAACGGTTGCTACAGATGACTTCTAACTGTCTTATCTTAGTCTCCCTTAGTATCCTGGGTTAGTTTTTTGGCCATGTTTGTTCTTTTAGAGATTGCCTTCAGTTTTGGTAGTGATTACCATATTTGGTAAGTCACGTGACCAAAACACAAAAACTGTATAAACTCAAACACCTAACATCTTTCTCCGTTTAAACCAACGCCAAAGGGTAGAGTGTAATCAGAAGCAAAATCTGTAGTATGGATATGTTAAAATTCGCGTTACTGAAAAAGCTATGACGTCATAAAATTTTTGTGACGTCATAACTTCTTAAATAACATGAATTTCAACAAATCCATACTACAAAGTTTGCATCTAAATGCACTTCACCCGTTGGCTTTTGTTTCATTGGGGAAAGATGTAAGCTGTGTGAGTTTATACGGTTTTTGTGTTCTGATCACGTGACTTACCAAATATGGTCATGACTACCGAAAGTGAAGGCAATCTCTAATAGAAGAAACATGGTCAAAAACTAAACTCAGGACACCAATGGATTCCAAGATATGCTGGTTTGAAGTCATCCATAGCAACCATTTTGTAGTTAAGGGTCTCCCCCCTTAAGTTATTGCATAAAAGAAATGCACTCAGAAGATTCTCTAAGACAGAAGAAAAATAATTCAGACATGTAGTCTTAAGTAGTTTGTGTGAAAATCTTGGTTAAGAGATGCTGATTCCGAATAGATAAGAGTAACACTTAGAGAGATTCAAGTGAAGAAATGATGAAGCCCATCAAACTTCAATATTTAATTGTATGAAAAAGTTTGTTCACTGATTCTGACACACAATCGACTCACCTCATGCATTTCAAAAGAATCTCGTTGAACGAGTTCCTGTCAAGTGTTTAAATTGGAAAAAAAGAACAGCAATTTGTAAGCTCTGTGGGAACACACTGAAAGGTTCAATATGATTTAATTTCAAACTTGGATCAGTCTTTGAGTGCCCTCTGCACTGGACGTTGACAAATAATAATACTGCAGAGAAAAGAAGTACAGTGAAGCTAATTGTACATGACTGTATGTTTTCTTTACAAACGAAAGCATTAATTGGTTAGCTGCTACTTTCTGAAGAAAGCAATGAGTTGCATACATTTAGAGCTGCAAGCAGCAAGCAAATTAAAAGCAACCACAACTAATACTACAAGTAGTATATATTAATGCTAATTTATACCTCTTTATCTCTTTTTCCCTCTTTTGACACAATAGGATCAGTTTCAGTTGGTTCCTTCTTGTCCATTCCCGCTCCAAGACGCCAAGCTTTGAAATACTTCTTCTGGATGTGCACTTCATGGGAAATAATCATGAAAGTTATAATAAAAATACTGACCTTCAACACAAAAAGTGGTTTTCAGCGCTGACTTTATAAGTGTAATGTATGAAAATTATGTGAAACAAGTAACACCAAAATGAATCAGAGTAAAACCTGTAGTCAAGAGCATGTCCAATGTTTTGTGGTGACAATATTAAGGGAATTGGCTCATGTGTACTAAATGGCACTTAATGCCGAGTGTCCAACGATACCAGCGATTGACACCTTGGTCAACACTTGGCTACAAATTGGTCGTCACTCGGTCAAGTACTGTCAGTCTACAAAATTTTCTGACACATCATCCAGTGTGGATCAATATTAGCAGTGATCATGCACGCAATATTTCAGCCGACACTTGCCTGATACACTATTCGCTACCTTACGGTCAGCTGTCGGTAGCATTTCAGTAGTTAGTCTGTACATGTACGTAATATATCAGTCTAAAAATTTTTAAAATAAAATGATCAATACCAGTAATGATAAAATTAGGCATACCAAGAAAAAGAAGCTTTTGTAGCATTCATTATTAAGAATAACCATGATAATCTCTTACTACCTTCTTGAGCAGCTTTGTCTTCAGCATCAGTGTGATCACCAATCCGGGATGGCATCTGTCTCTTGGCCATCATTACAAACTGATGCAACACCTTGCGTTGCATCCTGTCAAAACAACACAAACACATTGTTTCATGTTGTAGACCAACATTAAATGTCTACAGCTTACAGGCAATGCAACACATCGTTACTAAAAATGAATTTAAAACACATGGATAAGAACAATGTTCTTTCCTAAAGACCACATCAAAAATGAACAAATAGAAAACAAAACAAAATATACTGTCTTTAGTTACTAATCACATAGAAAGGAGACTGTACAATTAAATCAGCATTGGCCAGAAAGGATGAAGGACCTGTACAAGTAGCTGTTAACCTATCTCTTTCCCTGCTTTGTGTCACAGAAGCCTACAACAAAGGGTGAATGATGACGAGTTCGAATTAAATACAAGAATTGCAATGTAAGCTGCCAGGTGTCATTGGTCCATGTCCTTAGCCAGTGTAATGTATAAATAAGTGAGTAGTTTTTATTTGCTAATTAAAACAAATCAGTTACAGTGCGCTTGACGTACATTTCTTGGCGATGCTTCTCTGCTCTCATTTGGGCCGACTTACTGTCAACAAACTATGAAAAGAAACAATGCCAGTTAGAAACAGGGAGATCAAGATTCAAAGTTGTTAATTACAGGCTAAATAACAAGTTCAAAAAATTTCAAAAGAATGGTTAAGATTGGTGAAGAACAAGATGGTTAATGAATTATGAACTAGTAGTTTAAATTCTTAATAATTGCTCCAGAAAATTATGACCATGCACATAAATTTGCACTGCTGATATTGCCAATAATAACTAACAATTAATTGGTCATCTCTTAGGCAATCATAATGAGATAAATTTTGTCAGTCATAATGAATAACTTTATTCTGATAATAACATATGTTCAATGCTTGCAGTGGAATGATTAGAGTGATAGTAGAAAAACTCACCAGGAAAATCAGATAAGCAACAAATCCAATGAAGCAGATGATCATGGTCACCAAAGCAGCTTGGCGCACATGAGGTGGCTGCTCTCCAAAGTTGTGTGGGCCAAAATGCCAATCTGCTCCTTGTACAATGCTAAACAAAATAAGAATCTGCTGGTCAGATATTCACTTACTTTGAAACTATACAGTCAATACTTACATTAATGCCCCTGTTTTGTGGGAGTTCGCTTTTGTTTTATACAGTATAGCCCATCATATTATAGCACCCATATGAATGAATAAAGAAAGCCACACAACGTTTGGCGTAATGTGGGGGGACACAACCTTGCGGTTGGCATGGGAAGCGACTTTGATTTGCATGACCTTTTAAAGCCTCACTTGTCACCAGCACTACCCCACACTGGAATTGGACAAGAGTAAGTGGAAGTCAACTTTATGACAATAGCAAGTACGCTCACCTTTAAAGCCTCACTGTCACCAGCACTACCCCACACTGGAAACCAACAAGATTATTAGCAGGTCAGATTTTGAAAGCCTCACTCATACTAATTTCACAGCATGAAGTCTTTATAGCGGTTGATTTTTCATGGCGGAAATATCTTTTTCCTTTTTCATGGTGTGACTATTTTTATGGTGATTTATCATTTTTATCTGTTTCATGGTTGTGATGCAGTGATGATGGTGAAATCAGTCTCACCGTGAAATTTTCATAACCTTTTCATAAGCCCCCTTCCATTTTTACAAATACATGTACACTAACTGGTGTGAAAATACTGTACACTCAAAAGAAACGACTTACAAAAAATCCGTGGTCAAGAAAGAATGGTCCACTACCTCATCTGGAATGGATGTTATGTCTCCAACAAAATCGCTGTTTGGTGTGCGGCCGTTTGGTGTTGAAATCGATGATACTTCTCCCGCCGAGGATGCTAAATCATCAATTTCAGGTAATATATCAATGTCAAAATCGAACTCAGACCAATCAACAATTTCTGTGGATTCGCCAGTTTCTCCAGTTTCTCCAGTTTCTTTCTTTTCAATGGGGCTTAGATACAGGGTAAGTCGTGAGTACGGTTTGCCAAGCCAATCCTTGTAGCCTCGGAGGACGAAGTCCTCTTTAGTGCCTGGGATCTTCTTGCAAATTCTCGAATCTGGGTATGCAAGGACGACATATCCCCTCTGCATAGAAATAGAAAACTTGTGATCGAACGCTTCTTGTTTCTTTAAGCTGCATCCAGAACCTCTTGGTAACTTGCACTGGTTTTGATTTTAAGAGGAAGCGAGCTGCCTCTAACAAGCTTTAATACATCTGAGCCCTCCTCATACTCCATCAAACCAATGTTGATAGTTGCTTTGGTCGCCAACGCATGTTTTCCATGTTTTGACATCTTTGGCTTGAAATGTCCCCATCTTTCTTCTGACTTTTTTGCAGCAAATTGTGCATATGTTGGAAGCTCTGCCCTTTTAGTTTTAGGTAAAACTTCCGGTCTGCTCTGATCCATGCCAGAAGAGGATGCACGTTTCCCAGGGCTATTCCTGAGAGTTTCCATCGTCACGTTCTCCGTACATGTGCTGCCCCCACGATCTGTCGATGCTTGACGACCATTTCTCAAGCTCTCGCCACAGCTGGGGCAAAATGCAAAGGAAATTTGCACTTGAGCTCCACAGCAGGTACAAAACACGCTTTCCAGTTTTCCAGTATGGAATTATTAAAAAGCCCTTCACGGGTTGTGATGCTCTTTGTGATGCAAAATGGCCGCCAGTAATTTAGCGCGGGAAGACAATTGTAACCTTGGCCTCCATCGTATCTTTGTCTGTGCATTGGCGACTTACATTTATGCACTGCTCAAGAAATATTAATTTGTGCACTGGCAATTTACATATTTCTGCACTGAAAAATACATCTGTGCACCGAAAATATATACTTGTGCACTGGAAAACTTAT
>OFEQ01000019.1_pt1 | contig 13902 bp, 2 predicted proteins | sample 1521141 | NCBI WGS metagenome assembly OFEQ01 (sample SAMN04272335, study PRJEB24112) | coral metagenome | biome: Coral reef; feature: Shallow seawater; material: Coral tissue | host: Coral | place: China: South China Sea | collected 2014 | reverse complement strand
AAACAAACGGTTCTTAACCCCGAGAGATTGTCAAGTCCCAAAGTAATATATGTAAATCTCACCACAGGTACATACATACATTTGCTGGTTTGTTTGTTTGCATCAAAATTTGTCTGATCTCACAGATGTTACTTCTGACATTATTCGCATTGGTAATGCCCTCGGGATTTGTTTGTTTACGGTTTTGTCCGTTGTATTGACAGCTCTGAAACGTTTAAAGTCAGTGATCTCTGAACTCCTTTGTGAATTTCCAATGATCTAAAATGATAGGAGTGTCTCAAAAAATTCAATAAACCGCGTTTACCTACAACATTTATGACTGCATCCCATCTTGTATTTCAATAGTCAATGTTCTTGAAAAAATGATTTTGCACTGCACCCTAATTGTTTTAAATTGGAACATACCTAGCCCTCGGACCTTCATAAATTATGGCGTATTTTCCGGACCTATCTTTGTCAAACGACATGCCTTTTACTCTAATGTCAAGTTGGAGGTGACAAGGTAAGTTATCATACGACCAAGACGCCAACAGGGCCAATAACTAATATCGACAAATGGCAATGCTTTCTGTACCCGCAATCTTATTCTTCTTGGTATTAACACAGCTGATATTTCAAGATTAAAGTCGTTTGGTTCGCTCTCGGTCAGAAATGAAAGCTCAAAGCGTAAGCAGTTTTCATCCTAAAGAAAATGTTTTTTTTCTTTCGAGCCTAGTAGCGTATTAGCACTGCGCATGGTTCTGCTTTATGTAGCGCACTGTTACGATTTATTGCAGGTCAAAAGCCGGGGATCAAACTTGACATAATTTACCTTGTCATCCCCAAGTTGATAATAATTTACGTTTTCTCACTTTTTGGCACCTTAACAGCTTCTTACGATCAATTTGAATGTCATAAGACTGTGACCAAGGCAAAAACATTTAATCCCTCAATGTCCAAATCACAGTCCAATTCCAGAATGGTTATTCCTGACCTGTGAAGTGTGTTCCTCCTTTTACCCAAGTGTTCCCTTCAATATAGTGTTTTTAAGCAGCTACGTTTTACAGCTCTGACGTTTTGCTGGTACCCTTTTGACGACTGCTGCTTTTTGAACTGCTTCGCGAAAATTCGACCCGCTGTTCTTTCAATTCGGGGACATTCCTTGTTCGTGTGCCAGTTTCCCTGGTCATCCCCGATGCGGAATCGCCACCCGTGGAGGAAAGTGTGCTAACCGTTTGGTATCTGGAAGAGGAGGACTGCAAAGGCTTCCTGTCAACCTGAAGCTGCACCGGCTCAAATTGTAATTTCTCCTCCGCCTCTACTTTCACACGAATGGGGCTCGCTGACCCGTGAGATGATTCGACCTGTGAAATGACAGTTTGATTGTTTTCTTGGCTCTCAGTTGTCTCGAAGGTTTTCCCCGACGGGGACTGCGCTCGTAATTGTAACAGGGTCGGGGAAGACGAAGAGTTTGAGCCTGACATAGAACTTGTCTGCAACTGAGTGATTTTGGTCATAACAGAACTGCTGGTGGAAGTTGTGGCTTGGCTTCTAATGTCTGCAACATTTAACGTAGTAGGCTTGCTGTTTGTTCGTTGTAGGCTTGATGTTTTGGTGGGGTCTAGGAAGACGTTAGCCTTAGCACTGGCACTAGACTCCAGGTGCTTAATTTTAATAGGGCCGCTGGGTGGAGTATTACTAGTCTCACCGTTATTACTTACAACAGTGATGGACGGCTCGTCAGCTCCTGTGTCGACCTGAATGCGTTGGATTGGACTGACACTTCTCTGGATTCGGGTAATTTTTGTTGTGACAGTGCTGGTGCTGCTTTGCTCGCTGGTGCCCGTGCTGTCTTGTCTTCCCACTTCGAATGGGCTTCTGATTTTGACCATTCGTTTGGGGTTCATCTCGAAGTTGGAAATCTCTATAGGCTTCGTCTTCTCCATGACATCGACCATAAATTCAGTGTGACCGAAAGCAGAAGACGACGATTCCGTTTGCGAGGATTGCTGGGGAACGACAACCTCTCGGGTCACCGTAACTCCCTTCGGCGGCATAATGTAGGACGTCGTGTAGTGTGCCTCCACCTCCCTCTCTGGTCTCAGTAGACCCTTTAGCCGGAAAATTTCCTGGTTCAGCTCTTCGATTTCTTTGATGTAGCCATTGCACTCAAGGATCTTCGTCTCAAGCTCACGTTGCAACGAAGTGATATCGATTTCGAGTGTCGATCTTACATTCTTGATCTGGATGTCCCTGTCTTTCCTCTCGTCTTCCAAAAATCCTTCTAGCTTTAAGACTCGACTGTTTCGATGGTTAAGCTCGATGTCCAACTCCGCCAATTTTTGATTCAGGATCTCGATCTCACTTATGTAACCGTCACATTCCACCTGCTTGTTGCTGAGTTCTCGCTTCAGTCTTTCCAAATCCTGCTCGTTGGAATTGTTGAGAATGCGTAGCTTTTCGATCAAGGTCTCTTTCTCAATGATTTCCGTTTTGTACACTTCTATTCTGCTCTCGATCTCAGTAATCTTTACCAGTAAGACGTTCGTTTCACTATCAGTTTGGTTCTTGTCTGCCCGTGCCTCATCCATCTGCTTTACAAGTACATCAAACTTGCTTCGAATCGTGGAAAGTTGTGCCTCGAGGTCGTACCTCTCTTGGTTGAGTTTCTCGATTTCTCGGATATAACCCTCGCACTCGATTTCTTTGGTATTCAGATCGCGTCTCAGTTTATCGATCTCGCCGTCGTTGTTTGAAATTTGGACGCGGAGCCTTTCGATGACTGTCTCTTTCTCGATAATTTCTGTCCTGTACTCTTCGATGCGGGTTTGAATCTCGATGATTTGTTCATGCATGACGCTGGCTTCACTCTCGCCTCTACTTTTCAGCTCATCCACTTGAGCGACTGCGACTTCTTTGTCTTTTCGAATATCTGTTACGTGAATCTCCAGCTTGCTGATTGTATTCCGAAGTGAACTAATTTCTTCCTGTTGCTCGGACTTTTCATGTTTCAGCCTCTCGATGTCCTGCAAGTATCTTTCGCATTCGCCTTTCTTGGAGGAGAGATCCCTCTTGAGCCGGTCCACCTCTTGTTCATATGATGTGGTCTGGAATCGCAACTTCTCTATGATGGTTTCTTTTTCGATGATTTCTTTTTTGTAGCTCTCCACCCTCGTCTGGATTTCAATGATCTGTTCACTCATGAACTTGGCATCTGTCTCTCCTTTAGCTGTGGAATCAACAAGCTGTCTCTCAATGCCTTCTCTGGTGACCTTCTCCTTCTGTACATCGCCTTCCAGAATGATGACCTTTTCCCGCAGCGACATTATTTCGACAGTCAGCTCAGATTTTTCCTTGGTGATCTGCTCTAACTTTTCTAAGGATATCTTGAACTCGCCATCTTTGGAAACAAGGTCTCTTCTGGTTACTTCCAACTCATACTTTAGGTGTTCAATTTCGTCTTCCTTGACGCTGATTTCTCTCTTGGCGTTGTCAAGCTTGGTCTGTAACTCAGTCACGAATTTAGCATGACCACTTGACTCTTCGTCACCGCGGGTCCTCACGTCCACTAGCTGAGCCTGAAGTTGGGCTTTTTCAGCTCTCTCAGTTTCGATGTGGACAGTCAACTTAGTAATTTTGCTTCTTAGCGCTAGAAGTTCTACTTCGATGTCCGCCTTTTCTTTCTTGGCATCATCCAAGTCTTTGCGGTAATCTTCGCAGTCGTTCTCCTTTGTGTCTAACTCACTCTTGGTGATGTGAAGTTGATGCTCTGCTTGGTTAATCCGTTCTCGGAGTTCTCGAATGGTGGTTTCCTTTTCAATGATTTCGCGTTTAAAAGTCTCCACTTGATTCGTAGCGTCTTGAATTTGTCTCTTAAAGTCATTGCTTTGACTGGTTCCCTTGCTGACAATCTCGTTGATGTTCTGCTTCAGCTCGCTCTTGTCTTTTTCGTGCTCCTCAAGAAGAATCTCAAAGTTTCTTATTTGTCCACGGAGTGTGTTGATTTCGATTTCCATGTCCGCTTTTTGCTGGTTGCTTCCTTCGAGGTCTCTGATGTAATCCTCGCATTCTAGCTGCTTGTTCTGAAAATCCCTTCGAACTTTATGGATGTCGTCCTCTAAGTCAGCGTGTTTATTCCGCATTTCCTTAATAATGCGCTCTTTGTCAACAACTTCCTTGCGGTAAGTTTCAATCTCGAGTCGAAGTTCGTTGATACGATCTGCGAAATCTCTTGACTGGTTGTCTCCCATATTTTTGTAATCGGCGAGCTGAGCCTTTAAGGTCTCCTGTACCTTTTTGTCCTCTTCAACTTGAATCTGTAATTTCTTCACCTTAGTCCTGAGGGAAATAACCTCGTTCTCTAGATCAGACTTTCCTTGTTGGGACAACTTGCTCGAGTCTTTGATAGATTCTAGTTGGACTTCAAGCTCGGCCAACTGGTTGAGAAGCTCCTTATTTCGTTCCTGGATGTGTTCATAGTCCATCTCTACCCTGGAGATCTTAGTTTGATATTCAACAACTTCTCTTTTGAGTGTGGTAACCCTCTCTTCAAGCACCCGATTTGAATCTTGCAGCCCATTGTTCCTCTCTCCTTCAGTCTCCAACTCATGCTCCAGAGTAGACACCTTCTTCAACGCAGCTAAAAGTTCTAGCTGCAACTGAGCTTCCCGTTCTTGAAGTTTCTTGACATCAGCCTCCATGGTAGAAAATATCTGTTCGGAGGAAACTTCGGTGACTTTTTCTTTCTGGCTCTCCAGCACAAGGTCATGAAGCTTTCTCTGCATAGATTCAACTTCTTTCACTAATAGGTCCCTCTCCTGTCCCCATTCTGTTTCTTCTTGCTGCAGGTCCTCAAAACGGCGTCTCAGTGCTTGAAGTTCTAATGTCACCTTCTTGTTTTCTGCCGTTAAGATCTGTATTTCTTGGGTTTTCTCAGATACCGTTTTCTGTAGCTCAAGGACCTTGTCCTGAAGTTTGCGTCTTTCTTGTTTCACCTCTTCGAGGGAATTTTCCAGTCCACTGACTTTGTTGCGCAATGCGTCGTTTTCTCTTTTGAGGGTGTCTCGTTCTACCTTAATGGTTTCATACTCAGCGCTTAGATCAACAGAAAACATGTCAGGTGCTGCTTCGACAGTTGAAATGCTTTGTACAGCGATGATCTCTTGGCGGGAAACTTTAAGCTCATCGTATAGCTTCTGGAGAGATACAAGCTCCATTTTAAGCCTCTCGTTTTCATCTTTCAGTATGCGCACAGTACCCTCTAATTCGCTGTACTGAATCTGAAGCTTTTGAAGCTCAAACTTCGTGTCGCGATGTTCCATGATAGTTTTCTCCAGTTCTGTTCGAACACGATCGAGTTCCTCCTTTAGCTCAGCCCTGTCGACTTCTAAATATTCATTCTCTTCCTGTAGCCTTTCGATTATCGCCTTCTTCTCCACCAGGTCGCGGATTTGCTCTTCGTAGTACTTCTGCTGTTCTATCAACTTCTTCTGTAGGTTGGTAATGTCCTCTCTGAGTGTATCGTTCCTAGCTCTGATTTGGTCGAGAGATCCCTTGAGCTGGGCGTTTTCTTTCATTTGGTTCTGCAGCTCCTCTTCAAGGGAAACGATCTTGCTCTGAGAAGTTTGTACAGTACGTTGAAGCTCTATCTTCGCGTTGTTCGCTGACTTGTAAGCCGATTCCCAGTCGGCCATCTTCTTGAGGGCCTCCAGAAGCTCCTTCTGTTGTGCGCTCAGTTGATCTTGACTGGTTTGTAACATCGTCTCGGTCTGGGCAGTCTTTTGCTGGCTGGCCAAGAGATCTTCTTGTAAGTCCTTCAGCTTTTCTTCGTAGGACGTTTTGTACGCTTCTAAACGGAACACTTTGTTCTTGGCAGATTGCAACTCTTGTTCTAAACTGACCACCTTCTTACGCAACGTTTTGTAGTCTCCCTCGTCCACTACATCCCTTCCGTGAAGCTCCGAAAGGCTGTCCTCCAGGTCAGATATCCTTTTCACTTTCAAAGAAAGCTCGTGCTCTAATGACTGGATAATTCGACTATAATCTCCGTGCTCTAACTCAAGTTTTGATGCTCTCCTTTTTACGTCAAGGTACCTTCTTTCCGCGTCTTCTTTCTCGTTTAGAACTCTTTGGTACGACTCCTCTAAGTCCTTTAGTCTTCTTATAGTAGCTGCATCTGTTGGTTTCTTTTCTCTTTTGTCCGACTGTACAGTTTGTATATTTACATACTTCTTGTTTATCATGGTGATGTCAGTTTGCAATCGATCTCTTTCCGACTGCAGAGCATTGAGGCGAGCTCTCAGCTCAGTGTTCTCCTTTTTCAAACCTGCAATCTCTTTCTTCAAACGATCCTTCTCTTCCTCTAGTGTCTCATTACGTGCTTGGAGGTAGGTCAGTTTGCGGTTAATTGATAGGATTTCGTTCTGCAGCCTGTCCACCTCACGTTTGGCATTTGCAAAGTTGGTCTTATACTCATTCAAGGAGGTTAGAAGAGTCGTCTTCTCTTGTTTGAGTTTGTTCTTCTCGTTATCTGAAAGTTCGAGGCTATGTTGAAGTCCATCAATTTTGGATTCAAGTTCTTGTACTTTCAATGTAAGGGCTGCTACTTCGTGTTGAGCTTTATCGAAGTCCTCTCTATAAGTTGCAATCTTTCGCTTCAGGTTTGTCACTTCTTCTTCCAGGGTCTTGTTAGTAGAACGATACCACTCAATCTGCTTGTTCTTCTCTTCCGTAGCCTTGTCGAAGTTATCCACAATGACCCTGAGCTCAGAAATCTCCCTTTGAAGGATCACATTCTCGTCACGCTGTTTGTCCAGTGTGCCCCTTGTTTTCTCCAGTTCGCTAAGCAAGTTGTTCTTGTCTACGTTGAGCCGATGAATATCACCTTCTAAAACACTTATTCTCTTTTGATCCTTAATTAGCTCACGATTGAGGTCTTCGTTTTCGTGGTCAAGAGCTTTGACTTTCATCTCGAGCTCCGTTGTTTGCTTTCTCAGTGAAAAATTCTCCTTCTCTAAATCGTCCTTCTTCCTTTGAGCTTTGTCCAGCGTGGTTTTCGTAGTGGCCATCTCCTGCCTGAGAACATAAACCTCTTTTTGAAGAGAGTCCCTTTCTGCTTTGATGTTTTCTGCCGGCTGAGCATCGGTGTCATCACCTCGAACCATCCACTCCTGAAGCTGGCGTTCAGCGTTAAGAAGCTGCGTTTCATTTTGAGACACAACATTGACATGTTCCTCTATTTGCACTTCCATTTCCGCTTTTTCTTTGTTGACGACATCAAGTTCTTTCTTCAGTCGTGAGAGCTGCGTGTTTCTTTCCTCAATTTCTTTGCTTACGACCAGCAACTCTCTTACTGCGCGATCGCGGTCGTTCAAGAGGTTGGCGATTTCTTCCTTCAGCGTTATCACGTCTTGCTCCAACACTATGATTCTTTCACTTTGAACTTCGTTAGTCGACTCCAGTTTGGAAAGCTGGCTTTGGTAGTTCTTGAGTTTCTCTAGCAGATCTCTCTCTTTGTCCTGATATACTCTATTTTCACTTTCCACCTCGGCGAGTCGTCTCTGTAAAACTGTCACCTCCTCCATGAGTCTCCTAACTTCACCTTTGCTGGTTTCAAACGAATCCTCGATCAATGTTGTTTTTTCGGAGATGAGCTTGTAGCTACTCTCCACATCTTCCTTGTCTCTCACCACGATGTTGTGGTCGTTTTGCAAACCGCGGAGTGCTTTTCTCAGCTCATCTATCTCAATTTCTAGGTTTGTCTTCGTATCTTTAAGATCTTCAATGAGTTTGTTTTTGTCATCCATGTCCTTGTTTAAGTAGTCAACTTTGCTTTGAAGTTCGTTGATGGTCTTTTGCTGGATCATGTCCTTTTCTCGACTCTCGCTCAGTAAAGATCTTAACTCGGCGATCTTTTCTTTGTTTGTCTCATCTGTTCGAGTGAGCTGTGCTAGTTGTTCCTCCAAGGACGTAAGTCTCTTTACTTGGTTGTCCAGCTCGCTTTGAAGACGTTCTTTCTCCAGCATCAACTTCCTTACATCTCCTTGAAGCTCGTTGATGACTTTGTTGAGCTCGATATTTTCCGCCTGTAAGTTGCCGATCTCATCCTTGAGTCTCTCAAAGTCTTCTTCGGTAGTTTTAAGGACACTCTTTACAGACTCCAGTTGGTCTTCTAAGTATGCTCTCGCCGATTCCAGCTGTCGTATAAGGTTGTCTTTCTCGTTCAACCTGTCTTGAGCTGTCTCCGCTATCAACTTCAATTCAACCAGCTGTTGCTCTTGCTTTAAATAATCCTCTCGACTCACGCCAGAAGACCTCTGAAGTGCACCTTCAAGCTGCTTCTTCAAGGAAGCAATCTCCTTGTCATCATACTCGGACTTCAGCTCCAATTCTGATATCTTGGTATTGGCATTGACAAGCTCTTCTTTCAAATCAGCCTTCTCTCGGTCAACTCGTTCCCGTGTTTTTTGCAGCTCATTCACGGTCCTCTCCAGTTGTGTTGTCTCGTGCTCTAGTTCTAACACGCGCTTTTGCGACTTTTTGAAATCCGTTTCGATCTTCAGGATCTTAGTATTACAGGCTACGACCTCGTTTTTCAAGTCAGCTTCTCGACCCTGGGTGGACTTGTATAAGTTTTCAACTTCAAATATCTTATCATCATACTCCTTACGATCTTTCTCGCTGATTTCACCTTTTCTGCTCAACGTTGTAACATTAACCTCCAACTTAGAAATGTTAATGTTTGCTTGCTGGAGCTGGCCTTGTAAATCTCTGACCCTTTCTTGACTGGAAGATCGAGTCGTCTCGAGCTCCTTCTTCAGGCCAAGCAACTCATCGCCGAGATTCTTCTTAGAGTTATTGAGAGTGTCTACCAAGTTGGCTTTGTCCTGAATTTCTTTGACGTGAGTATTGATGAGCCGATCTTTCTCCACTAAACTGTTTCGTGTGGTTATCAGCTCTTCCTTCACTTTACGGTAATCCTCTCTTAAGGTGGCACCTTCCGCTTTATAGTGATCTCTCTCCTTGGTTATGCTAGTGATCTGCGTTTCAAGGATGGTGATTTTGTGATCTCTTGAACTTACATCGCGTAAGAGCTCCTGGCGACTTTGCTTTAGTGTTCTAATTTCCTGCTCTGTATCATCAAGTCTTCCCTGTAAGTTGGCAATCCTCTTCTGTAGCTCCTCCTTTTCAGTCTTCAATATGTCGTATGTTGCTGAGTTCTTGTTCAGTTGTCGTTTGGTTTTGTCCAACTCATCTTGAATCTGTCTTATTTTGTTATTCAGCTCGTCGATTGTCTTGTCCTTTCGTGCTATCATGGTGTTAAGGGTTTCACCAAATTTCTCCTGCTGCGCCGACTTACTTTCAATTTGAATGAAGCGTTCCTGACTGTCGAAAATCTTCTTGTTGGCAGCGTCCAGTTGTTCTCGAAGTTGGGCGATTTGTCTGCGGCAGGTCTCAAGTTGGGTTTCTTGCTTAGATACCTTGCTTTGGAGATTGTACAACTCTTTTTCTGCCCGATCTTTTTCTTCTCTAGCAGTATCAAGATCCTTTTCCACTTCTTTCAACTTGCTTTCTGTCGTCAGTAGTTTTTGGTACTCTTTGTTCTTCTCGTCATTGATTCGCTCAATTTCAATATTTAACGTGAGCATCTTTTCCTCTGCGACGTCCATGTCATTCTCCAGCTTGTCAATCTCCCTTTGTCTGTCGTTGACTTGGGTCTCCAGCGACCTCACTTTTTCAGTAAGTTCGCGTATTTTCTTCTCTAGGTCCGCATTTCTGGCTCGTTCCTCTTCCAAAAGAACTCCAGCGTCCTTACCACGCTCCTCAAAGTCCATGTACGTCGACTCAAGATCAGACACTCTTGTCTGGACCACTTCAAAGTCTGTCTGAAGCAACTCCTTGCTTTGCGTTGCGGTATCGTACAAAGATGACAAGCGTAAGATTTCTTCCTTAGCTGCATCGAGTTCTTTCTGAAGTGCCTTGTTTTCTTCGTTGACCACGTGATTCTCAGTTCTCAGTCGATTTACTTCTACGAGGATATTATCCTTGTCAGATATCGCGTGAGCTAATTCTCCTCTTAATCGTTCAATTGTATTGTCCCTCTCCGCAATCTCTTTCTTGTAGGCCTCGGCTAGTTTCTTCAAATCTGCGAGCTTACTCTTGAGCGATTCGATTTCCTCTGCATTACGAACTTTAACAGACCGCAGCTCTTGTACCTCAATCTCTAAAACAGAGTTCTCTCTCTTAGCCTTTCCAAGTTCATCTTCTAGCTTGACGATTTTGTTCGTCAGCACCGTCACTTGATGCTCTAACTCGTTTCTCTGTTGCTCAACGATGTTAAAATTAGACTGCAAATTTGAAATGTCCTTGTACACAGTTTGAAGCTCTTCGTTGATTCGATCTCTTTCTTCCGCCGTGATTTTGTAATTGGACTCTGAATCTCCTAGCCTCTTCTGGAGCTCCATCTGTTCAGACCGAAGTTCTTCACTCTCGCTTTCCAATAGATAGATTCGCCTTTCCAGTTTTTCTGATTCCTCGCGGTAGTCATCAACCTTCGCCTCGAGAGAGGTCACTCTGGTCTTCAGCTCGTCAATGGTCTTGTCTCGTTTGTCTAGCTCTCCGTTCAGCCGCTCTATGGCTCGCCGGCTTTCAGATAACTCCTGCTGCACTACCATAAGCTCTTTCTTCATCTGCGTGACTTTGTTCTTCTCCGAATCAAACTCAAATTTGAATCTGTCTCTCGCTTTACTAACGCTTTCCAATTGAACTTCTAGCCTCGATATCTTGGTACGGTCTGCAGCTGTCGTTCGCTCTAGTTCTGCTTTCTCGTCCTGTGCACGACGCAACGAGTCGGTTGTTGTTACCACCTTAGAGTTAAGATTCTCCACAACTTTACGGAGCTCGTCTCGTTCCTTAATGACAATGTCGAATCTTCCTTGAAGGTCGGTCACTGACATGACGGACTCATCTAGCCTTGATTGGAGATCATCAAGTTTACTGACGAGCTGCCCATCAACTTGGTCGGGAGCTCTCTCTTTCTTCACTTCCAGCTCCGTCTCCAGTTCACCTACCCTCTTCCGCAGTTGCACCTCCACCGACTCCCATTCCTTTACTCGCTCTTGAAGCTTGGCCTGAGATGACTCAAGGTTGGAGAATTTACCAGTCACCAAGACCAGCTCTCTCTCGATAGTGTCCTTTTCGTCTTGCAGATTCTTCACCGTGACTGAGTACTCTTGGATGGTCTTCTCGTGAAGCGTGATCGTTTCTTGCAGAGTCAGCAGTTGCCGATTCTGTACATCCACCGTTGTTTGACACTTAGCGAACTCCATTTTAACGTTCTCAAGACTATCTTCAAGAGTCGAGTTCTGGTTTTGAAGAGTTTCAATCCTGTGCGTTTTCAAGATGGATTCCTCTTTGTACTTGTTAGCGTCATTCTGGCTCTGCAATACCTCACGTTGCAATCGAGAAATTGTCTCTCTGGCCTTCTTGAGCTCCTCGCGGAGGTCATCCAGTTGTTGTTTGAATGACTCTCTCTGCTTCACTACAGTCTGCACCTGCATCTCGTACCTGCTGATTGTCAAGTTACCTGTCTTCCCTGCCATCTCCGATTGCCTGCGGTATCTGTCACAGTCGGCCTGGAGTTGGTTGAACTTCGTCTGTAGCGTTGACAGCTCGCTCTGAAGCATGTCCCTCTCGTCCGAGGTATTCTTGCAATCTATTTCCAGCTGAGAGATCGTTTCCTGCAGGAACGAAGCCTCTGTGTCGGGAGACGATTCCAGGACCTGAACCTGAGTAACCTGACTGGCCATCTGGTCTCGCATTATCATGAGCTCCTTCTCAATGACCGCCTTCTCCGTTCTCAGCCTCTCCATGCTGCTGTTCTTGGTGTTCACTTCTCGCCGCAGGGACTCTACTTCCCTGTCTCTTTCGCGAAGCCGGCGTTGCATAGCGGAGAGCTCTTCCTGTTGTTTATTGTACTTGGATTTGAAGTCGAGCAGTTGTTCTTGAAGCTGTTGGTTTTGTCGAGTAAGGTTATCAACCTTGGTTTTCCATCTCTCAGTCTGTAAAAAAAGAAAAGTAAAATAAGGACAGGAGAAAACTTAAAGCAAATTCCCGAGAGTCCTTCGAAAAACGCGTGCTTGGCATATTGATGATGGTGTTCGTAACCTACTGACCTCATTTGTCAATAAGGTTTGCAAGGATGTCGAAGTTGAACCACGCCTTCAACCCCTCGACAACGAACGATTCAACTTTAGAAGCGCTGTCACAAAATCAGAGGCAAGATTGGACATAAAGGCAGGGGGTTTCTGGTCACGAGGAGTTACGGCATTTTTTGATGTTAGAGTTACGCATGTTAATTCCAAGTGCAACCAGAGCAAGCCAACTTCCACCATCTTCAAAGAGCAAGAAGATGAGAAGAAGCGGAAGTATCAGCAGCGCGTGTTAGATGTTGAGATGGGGTCTTTTACGCCTCTGGTATTTGGAACAAATGGAGGCATGGGCACTGAGAGTCACCGTTTCCACATGTACATATTTAGTTGGATTTGTCAGTTATTCGTTGGAATTTGAGGTCCATTAAAGGAGAAAACAAAAAATCTATCACAAGGGCGTCGAGAGCGAGTTGTTTTTCTGCTCGGGATAAGAAGAGGCGAGTTTCGCCGGCTAGGGCTAAGGGAGTCACACCGTCGGCCTACAATGCCTGTTGGAAAGACTGTTTAATGGGCGCACCGATAGAACGGGCCATGGATGATTTAATCATACTAGTCTATGCGCCTATGTCTACGGTGAGTCGTAGTGGATGATGCTTATGGAAAGCCTTGAAGTGGGGCGACTGCTTAGTATTGATGCGACTTGAGACTGTACGTGCAGAAGCGCATGAAGTGTGGTCGTCTTCGTCAATGAAAGGTGAGGGTGAATACTCGGTTTAGTCAGGATCCTCATCGTCAAGGGCAGAAGTTAGGCGAGAACGAGAAGGGTATGTGCGGTCCTCCGGAGGTAAATACGACCAAGCGCTTAGGAAGGGCTGGTCATTGCGCCCTGCCTGTTTATATAATGGACGAGACTTTGATCACTTGTTGGAAGCCCATGGCTGTGGAGACAAGTTGGAGGAACCTTGTAGCGGTGGTACGTAGGACTTTGGAGTCAGTGGTAGAGCGAATCTCTTCGAGGAGGGAGTCTAAAGTATGTGAAATTTCCGGTTTCAAAGAGTGTCCTTGACCTTAACTCAACCTCGTTCCCAGGGCCATTTTTTCCAGTGAAAAGGCCCTGGGAACGAGGTTGGACCTTAACTCTGTGCCGTAACGCTGCTTTACGACCGAGGCGAGGGAGATCGGAGTGTATGAGAGTCAACTCTCGCCTTGCGGACACCCCACTTCTTACGGATGACCGGAATTTTTAAAGACAAAATCCAGATCCCTGGCAAAAGTTATAGAGGTTTGATTGGAAAAGACTCCATGGGCGTATCCACTGTAACGAGAGGTGATTGTACTTGCCAAAAATACTCTCATCTTCTTATCGCAGCAATGTTGTATGTTTCGTTCTTCGTCTTTTGCGCTATTCATATACAAAGTTTTACTGGAAAAGCACCTAGCAAGTCAATACTACAGCCCCAAGGGTTACTGAAAAGGCTTTGGCGCCATCCTAATATTAGCAGAAGCTGCAAAAGTCTCTGAAGATGTCGCGCAACAGTGGCTCTTCAAGCAGGCTCGACCAAAATGTGACGTACCGACACCCAACACCGTCCACCAAGCTGACCTTTTTTTTCTCCCGCACGACATGCTGTCCCGCGGCCGCAAAGTTTACATTGACCGTTGTCGATGGCGCTAGCCGCTATGAAGAAGCTAAGCCTCTAAATTCGAAAGACTCTGCTGAGGTTGCGAAGGCCTTTCAGTCGATATACAAGCGCGCAGCCCTCTGACTTGGCTG
>OFEQ01000018.1_pt1 | contig 13960 bp, 12 predicted proteins | sample 1521141 | NCBI WGS metagenome assembly OFEQ01 (sample SAMN04272335, study PRJEB24112) | coral metagenome | biome: Coral reef; feature: Shallow seawater; material: Coral tissue | host: Coral | place: China: South China Sea | collected 2014 | reverse complement strand
GTTTGTGTTTCATGAAGTTTTTCGACGCTTGCCAGGCCACTACTAAAATAATGCCGGGCGTAGGAAACATGACAATAGCTTCATACTGCAATAAAGTCTGGCGCACTCACTTTCTGGAGAAAGACACTGTGGGCCTGGTCCCTCACAGAGGCTATCTTCAAAAAGATGTTCAGAGCAAGATGGCGAAAACTTGGTTGGCTTTTCTCGACACCTGTCACCACGAAGGCAGACTACAGTACGCAGGCAAAGACGCTGGCGAAAAGAAGATTTGCATTATGGGCGGTCTGTACAAAGTAGACGGTTTTCTAGAGAAGGAAAAGATAGTCTACGAGTTTTTAGGCTGTTATTTCCACGGTTGTCCGAAATGCACGCGCCCCACAGCCAAGTCTATTGGTGCTGGAATGCAGATGGGCGACCTTTATACCTCTACTATGAACAGGCTTGCAGTCATCCGTTCGGCAGGTTACGAGGTGCGTTACATATGGGAGTGCGAATGGAAAAGTGAGCTTCGCGAAGATGCAGAGACCAAAGCGATGTACGAATGCTACGTTAGCAGAGACATGCGAGTTTTCAGAGACCCCATGGATCCTAGAGAAGCTCTTTTTGGCGGACGCGTGGATTGTTACCAGCTCTTCTGGAAGAGTTTCAAAGCTCGAATTCTCGCCGCTTTTCCCGACATTGTTCAACGCCTACGGAAACTCCACGTCAAGTACAAGGACTTTACCTCATTGTACCCCGACATAAACAAAAACGGTACGTATCCAGTTGGTCACCCTGTCATAATGCGAAACAGAGATTTTCTGAAGAAACCGCCCTGGCCTTATTACGGGTTAATGCACTGCAAAATCTTACCCCCGCGAGATCTCTACCATCCAGTGTTACCCCAGAGAGTAAAGCAAGAAGGCACTGTGGCAGAGAAGTTAGTTTTCACCCTTTGCCGCAGCTGCGCGGAAGAAGCTAATTTTGTAATTAACGGATGTGAGCACAATGAAGAGGAGAGAGCTCTGGAAGGGAAATGGACTACGCCCGAAATAGAGTTGGCCGTTGAAGAAGGCTACGAAATTCTGGAGGTTTACGAAGTGTGGAATTACATGCGTAAGAAGAAAGGGCTCTTTGCTGACTACATCAAAACATTTCAGAAAGGCAAGCAGGAGGCAGCGGGGTGGCTGAAAGACTGTAGCACAGATGAAGAGAAAGCGCATTACCTACGAAAGTACTTAGAGGTGGAAGGGGTGCAGTTAGAGGCTAGCAAAATAGGGGACAAGAAAAACCCGACGCTATACGATCTCAACAAAAGGTGCATGAACAGCTTCTGGGGAAAGTGGGCGGAGAGACAGGACACCCTTCAAACCACACTGACGCACAGCTCAGAAGCCTTTTACAAGTTTTTGGAGAACCCCAACCTCAAGGAAAAGAAGTTTACTCTGGTAAACGAGGAAAGCATGATTCTCAGTTGGAGAGACGAGGCCTTCGCAATTGGAGGAAGTGGCAAAGGAAGCATAGTTCACGCAGTTTTCACCACTTACTTGGCTAGGATAAAGCTGTACAGAGAGCTGTTGAAACCGCTGGGCAAACGGGTCCTTTACTGCGATACCGATAGTGCTGTTTTCATCTCCGGCGAAGATTTGGAGGACCCACCGAACGGCGATTTCCTAGGTCAATTAACAAACGAACTAGATCCCTCTGGCGAAGTTGTTATAGGAGAATGGGTTTGTGGTGGTGCAAAACATTATGGATACAGGACCTTCGATCTGCGTAAAGACAGATTTCACGACGATTTCAGCGGAGTAAAATTCAAGTGTAAAGGCGTTGTTAACAGCAGGGCGAGCGAGAAAGAAGTCAATTTCCACACACTCAGCAAGCTAATTCTGGAGTCTGTTTTCCACGAGGATGAAGGAGAAAAGAGAGAAGTACGCAACTGCTTGCCTGTAGCACAGGAAATAAGCTATCCAAAGTTTGAAATTCGCAGAGGCATGGGCAGAGACGGGGTGTGGGAGAGAAAATTCGAGCTGGTTTCAGATGTGGTGGAGAAGTACAGGCTGTACTTTGACAAGCGCGTCGTATGCAAGAGAAATTACTGCACTTACCCCTTCGGATACAGAGGTCCATTGGTGGACAGAGACCCCAACTTCTCATAAAAGGGTGAGTTTTCAATAGTTTTTTTATTATTTCAGCAATGGTTCTGACCGGTGAAGCTATTCTTACGTGAGGGTGTTTTTCTTCTCTGTGGTCTCGCATAAAGGAAGCTTTGAGGTGTTTTCCCCAAAGTCAGAGAGACGTTGAGATTGACGGTCAATGCAGAAACGTATTGCGCGTAAAAAATATAATGACTTGCTGTGGGGGAAGGACTTTAAATTTCAGAAGTAGCGAAGCCATGCGTTCAAGAGAATTTACTCAGTATGAGCAAGCAGTTTCAGAGCGCTTCACACAGAGAGAGCCGAGAGAGTAGGTTTATGCAAAGCAAAGTTAAAGTTATTTTCAATTAAGCAAGGTTTTTCAATAGTGATTTTTCTTGTTTTTCTTTTCAACAGTGGAGAGTCGGGAGTGGCAGTGGTTGAGACTACTTTGGTTCACCTGGACAAGCTGATAGACACAAAGACATTTAAAAACAAGCTGAGAGAAATTTGTGAAGAAGTCTTTCTAGAGGAAAAGATTAGAGACATTTGCAAAGACATGCTTTATGCTAGAAGGGTCAGCAGTTTTTCTGACTGCGAATACGAGACTTGTCAGGAACAGTGCAGTAAAGAATCGAGCTTGCAGACTCTTTAAAAGAATTTTTTTAGGAACAATAACTTCTTACAGTTTTTTCGATGAAAGCATTTTAGCATATTCTGACATATTTTTTCTCTTTAAAAAACCCCGCAAATGCAATTGTAGCTGCAACAGAATTTTTACATTTTTTCTGAGAAGCAGTTTGTGTGTATTTTTTCTAATTGCAATAAAAATAGTTGTTGTGAAAAAAACACCCAATTTTGTCTTTAATGTAATGGAGAGAGAGAGGATACTGAGAAAGGTCTTTCTCAATGACGAGAAAAGTGTAGTAGCGCACGCGGCTCCCAAGATAGTTTACGACTACTTGAAACGTCATTTTCCCAAAGCAGGGTTCACCTTACAAGAAGTCCGCGAGTTCGAGCAGAGACACGCCTTAGGTAGTCAATTATTGAGGAACGCTAAGGAAGGCACGGAGAAAGGTGCGCCTACATTATCCTACGGGCTCAATGAAATTTGGCAATTAGATCTCGCAGATACACACGATAAACACTACGTCTTAGCGCGGACAGACGTTACTAGCAGGCAGGGGGACCTAGTTTGGGTTTCCGACAAGTCCGCTCGCAAGGTCTTGCAAGCATTCCGCAAACTTATATTTCGTAACGCTGGTATTTTTTCTCACAGACTGCAGACTGATAGAGGAACTGAATTTTTCAACAAACATTTTTCTACGTACACTGAGCAAAACAGAGTTAACCACTTTGCCAGCTACGGAGACAAAAAAGCAGCAGTTGTTGAACGTTTTAACGCTACCTGGCAGCGCTTTTACTACAAAGGTTTAAAATATAGGAAGTACCAGCGCAACAAACAGAAGCTTTTAGACCTGGTTGCTCACAATTATAACCGTAGACCGCACAGTGCTCTACCACGAGGTCTAGCTCCCATCGATGTGGATATAGATACAGCCAACACTCTGGTTTCAGCCAGGTTAGACAAGACCTACAGGAAAGAGAATGGTAAGAAACTTCCGCGGGGAATAAAGAAAGGTGACGCCGTGCGCATAACGAGAGCGCGAAGCGCTTTTTTTAAACAGTACAGAGGTAATTTTAGCAACGAAGTTTTCATAGTTTCCAAAGTCTACAGGCAGGCAGGCGCTCCAGAAACAGTCTTGTACAAACTGCACGATCTTCTGGGAGAAGAAATTAAAGGCGTTTTCTACAAGCCTCAGCTACAAAAGGTACTTTTGCCCGCCAAGCCTGTCATTACACGCATAGTACGTAAATTAAAAAACAAAGGCTATCTCGTGGAGCTTCTAAATTACCCTCAAGATTACAGAGTTTGGTTGAGTAAAAGAAATATTAGACATGGCTACACCCTCGGAGAGAATGTTCGCCTTACCTCTTAACACACTAGCAGGAGACAGCGACTTCACCTACACTGCTCCCTCCAACGATGCGGCCAACAACAGAACTGGACAAAGCATACGCACGAGTTTCGAGAGCAGGTTGCCTGGCTACCTGAACTTCGGCAACGACAGCAGTAGAAAAAGAGGGCGGGAAGATGGAGATGAGCAAAGTTTGGAAAGCGAGTGGCGCGTAGCCTTACACAAAATCTTAATAAATAACTACCCTGAAAACTCGCCTGTGATGAAAGTTTTTCGCGACGATAACTCTCTCGTGCACTGCGAACAGCTACCTTTAGGTTACTACCCTAACTGGAACTCTGTGCTGCGGCAAACCTACGACCTATTACAGAATAACTTTGAGCGAATGCAAGTTCCTGTATGCAGCATTTCTTTCCTTGAGCAGTACCTTTTCGATTACACACATAGTAATAGCACGATTGTTCAAAAAGCTTTCTTACGCCACTTTGACGGTGTAAAAAAGAGAACTTTGGATAACCACCAGGAGTACATACTGAACCTGTATACAGCTGATGCTACAGTGGAGGATGTTCTGAAAGCGCTACTGGCGACTATGTCTGACGGTACGAGAGTGTACGAATTCAATAGCAAAAACCTTACTCTGCGCAACAAGCACGAGGCAGTTGAGGTAATGGATACAAATCACAAGTCTGGCTATGGCTACTTTTATTCGCGCAATCAATACGAGTTGCGTCCCTACAATTGGTCACATATAACAGACAGCTGTTTCTTTTTTTCGGAAGCTATGGCTGTGATGTTAGGACTACACGAAAGCAACAATTACTATCTACTAAACAATACCTCAGTAACTAGACAGTCGGACGGTATCTACGCTGTAAAGTTTCCATTATTTACCTCGCGCCTCACTTGGGTATCGTCTAGCTTAAACAAGAAGTACGCTGCAGTTCTGAAAAATGTGCAGATTAAAAGAACGGCTGCCCTTTCGTTGGAGATAGATCTCGCGCAGAAAACAGTGTGTCTGAAAACAATAAATAACATGCGTGTTGTTTTGGAGAACAAAAAAGGTCTTCTCTTGACGGAATTGCGAGATGGCGAGAAAATATTCTTTTCAGAGTTCTTTGCGGACAACCTCTACAGGGATTATCTGCAAAGCGAAGCAGTGCGCGTTAATTTGCCTAGCCTGCAGTTCTTGAACAGAATGCAAGGCACTAGCCAAAACCTTTCATCGCTGCTACACCCTTTAATACCTCTACCTATGGAGGAGCGAGTAGTCGCTTTTTATCCGCACGTGGAGAGACACCCCCGCAAGTTGGCGAAGAAGCAGCAAGTGCAGACGCTCGAGATAAACCTGCAAGACTCGTGGCAATCACAGAAAGAACCTATATTTTACACTGGCGCAAACGTCCTAGTTTTGACTTTCTTCAAACAAGGACTGGACTGGTACTAGCATGAATTCGTTTTTCGGTAAACCTGATAGCATATGCATAGAAGCCACAACAGACGCGGAAGGAAAATACACCTTTTCCAAGTTAAACAGAGGTTTCATTAAGATAGACAGAGGGGATGAAGTGTGCGTTACTAACTTAGGCATGAATAACTCGCAGATTTTGAACGTGGAGGAGAAACAAATTTACCTGCAAAAGACTGTGACAGACTCGTTAGGCAACCAAGCGCTTAGCAGAGTAGAACTACCGGCCTGTCGTATAGTCTCGGTGCAAGATTTGTGCGAACAGCTTGTGCAACTGAGTAATAAAAACGCCGCGGGTTTAGAGTGGAAGATCGCATTTACCGACAGAACAACTTGTCTGTTTACTCCGAAAACAATTTCGGCGCGAGAGCTACGGATCCCTGCAAGAATGGGGTTTTCTCTGGGACTTTGCGACTTGCAAGGACGCCCTAGCCCCTTCGCGCTTCTTATGAACTCCACTTACAATTCTGGAGGTACAATAATTCTGAACTGGCACGTAGCGGCAGATCAACAACGTTGGTTATCTTTCCGAGTCTCGCCAAACGCTAAAAGCGAAGAGTTCTCGCTTGTAAAGGGCGTGCCCGTTTGCAGACCTCTCAAAGAGAATATTTGGATGTACATTTCCGAAAACTCATTCGCTACTCTATTCGTTAACGCAGACTTCATAAACGAAAGTTACGTGGGTAGAGAGAGGGTGCAAGCTATGGACGTTTTCGAGTACAACACTTTCCAAAAAGGACAGTGGGTTAGCTATGCGCCCGGCAACGTGCAGTGGAAGCGCGCGAAGGCCTCTTCTGCTGAAGAACTTTCATTCGAGTTTACCACAGAAAGAAACAAGCCACTTTCTCGAGTAGATTTCATACTTTATTTAAACTTTAGAAAATAAATTTTTTTACTAACATAATAAAAACGGACCAACTTACCATAGTACATGTTATTTTAGTCAATCACTTAAAAGATGCGGAAAGCAGACGGTTTCGTGCGCACAGTAGAAAAGTCCAGAACTTCAGGTCTTTACCGTTACAGACGTAAACTTCGCTACCTAGAAAGACTTCAAAACAAAAAAAAGAGAGATCTGCGTTTCCTTCTGCAAAGGAAAAGAGAACAACATCGTAAGCAATGAAAAAGTGATAGACGCCGAGTGAAAGAATATAGATAAAGGAAAATCAGGCATGTGGTTATTGAGCTCACTGATGGACTTGGTGAAAGAAGCGTGCGAGAAGCTATGTGTTCTTACTCGGAAAAAAAGTTAATCAAAGGGCATCTATTAGAAGGCAGAAAAGGGTGTTAAACTCCTACAGTTACTAGTTTGCAAAAGTAGAGCAAAGCATAGGTATAAAAAGGCACTCAGTTTCGAAAAAGAGCTTCACTTGTCTGTATGCATAAACAATGTTCGGAACTGCGAGAAGAGACTTAGTGCACTTTCAGAGAGGGGCAGGCTATGCAAGCGGTCTGGACCCATTTCAAGGTGGAGGAAACAGAAAAAGAAAGGAGAGCTCGAAAATTAAAAAAAAAAAAACTTTGCACGAGATGTACTGCAGCAAGAATCTACACGGTTCGAAAAGGAAAAGTGAGAAAAATAAGGTTGGGGAGAAAGTAGAGCTGCGAAGGAGTAGCAGAGTGCGAAAACCAAAGATGAGAGGGTACGGAAAGAAAAGAGGTCAGAAAGGAGGATTTGGTTTTCTCGCAGGATTAGCCAATGGAGTAGTAAACGGGTTGGCCAACCTTGTGGTGAGCGGATTAAACGGAGTCGTGGGCGGTTTTGCTTCTGGAATGACTGGACAGCAGGGAAAAGGAAAGAGTAGAAAAAACGTTGGTGTTATGTACAAGGCGTTAAAGTCAAGCACTGCAAAGAGTGAACAGCACGGTAGCGGGAAGAAAGGAAAAGCTTTTCTCGGAAAACTTAAGAAAGTGGCCGGTAAGGTTGTGCGTAACCCTGAAGTGCGGAGAGTGGCGAAAAGTCTTTTAAAGAAAGCAGCAAATAAAGGCATTGACATGGTTGCAGACAAGGCTACACAGATAAAGATGGTTAAGGATCTCATGTCGCCTCCACACCTAAGCAAATTGAAAACAGTTGTAGGAAGGCAAATCGATAACATTTAGATAATGAGTTAAAAATAGACTTAAACGATACATTTTTCGTTTTTATACAAAATAAAAAAGTTTGTTACAAACGAAAAGGCCTTTTTATTTCTCTTCGTGTGTAAAGTGCAGGAACAAGGAAACGCTTTCTTGGAAAAAAGACGTTTCCTCCAAAGGGAATTGCTCCTGCCAGGTTACAGCTACGTATGGAGATAAAACTGTAAACAGATTAGACGCTGCTGTAAGAGAACACTTGCGCAGCTGGCAGTCTGGAAGAGAAACATAAAACTGACCTGGCTATGATAGAAAACATTTTTTGAAAAGCTTGGGAGCTGCCTTCTTAGAATCACAGTGTTTCTGGGTTTGTAAGGGTGAAGATGCCTCTGCTAAAGTACTGGTTTGAGGGCACCTCTCAAAACGCACGCCCTCTCTAAACGCCCATAAACCCTAAAAGGGTGACTGCTACGACGCCATCGAGCAGTGTGAAAACCTTAACTTCGGAAGAAAAGGAAACCAAAAAGCTTGCTGTGGAACAACAGAAATTACAGCGGAAAATAAGAGCTGTGAGAGAGAAAACTAGTAAGCCTGCTGGAGGTAAAAGAACAAGAGCGGAAGTTTTAGAACTAGTAGAAGAAGAAAGCGAGGAGGAAAGCCTCAGCGAGACTAGCAACGTTGAGAGCTGCAGCGAGGAAGAGTCTGACTATTACGAGGAAAACCCAAGTCTAACTAAAGCGCAAATCAGAGCAGAAGAAAAGCTGCGGCAGCTTAACAGCATAAACCGCGACTTGCAAAAAACAGCCAGCAGAAGTAGAGTGATTAACAGGATAAAAGCACAAACAGAAAAGAAAAAGCAAGCTTTTCTAGAAGAACAAAATTCGGGTTTGAAAAACGTTTTGCAGCAGAAAGAGAGAGAAAGAGCCTTTGTGAGAAAGATAAGCAATCAATGCAAAATGCAAAGAGCTCTTGAGAGAAAGGAAGAATTGCAAGAAAAAAGAATGAGCAATATAGAGAAAATATTGCAAACCATGGTAGAAAATAATCAGCAAAATCAGCGAAAAGAGAAAAAAAGCAAGTCTTTACAGAGAGCCAAAGCAGAATCCTCGACTGCCGAAAGCAGCAAAAGCTCATCAGACACAGAAAACGAGGAAAAAACCAAAATGCAAAAGAAACGTAAACAAGTTCCAAGTAAAAAAAATAGCGAGCAGAGTACAAAGGAAAAATCGGAGAAAGAAAAAAACAATTTTGGAACACTTGACAGCTTTATAAAATCTTTGAACAAGTAGAACGAATGCCATTAGACATTGATAAACGAAATGGCTACGGCTAAGAGACTTTTGGATGCAGGGGAGTTAGACTCCGGAGGCCTTAAAGAGATGGTAGAGATTCAAGCAATTAAGCAACCTCTAGCTAAAAAAAGTAAAGTTAACATGCAAGTGGACACCACCTTCATAAGGGGTAGAACTATGCGCGTTTTTGCTGAAGAGAAAGGTACAGCGCCTGCGAATGGGTGGGTGAGCAGAGAAGCCCTCAGTGGTAACCTGACTTTCCGAATGGAACCTCCTGACACCTGTGTCTACAAACCCTACGACGTAACTTTCCACACCGAGATGAAGATAGAGCATTATCACGGAGGGCAATGGATTCCCTTCGAATATGACAACCTCTACAGAGACGGTCACTTCAGCGCGGTGAGAAACCACATTCGCGATGCGGCAGACACTGCCCCTGGGAACCCTCCTGTAGCGCAGGCCAATGGTAACCAAATTCCAGTGGCCCCAAGAGCTCGCTTCTCTTCTCCTCTTCCCGTAATTCACAACGTAGAAGTGCGCATGAATACAGTGGACAGCCTCAACGCAGTTACAGATTACGATGCAGTGAAGGAATACGTTCGCTGGCTTGTTAATACTACAGACCAAGAGAAACGAGATCTGGAAAGTATGAGAGACAGACACTATTGGTACGATCAGACAGCCTACAACTTTGGCAGTTTCCACTGTGCCGAGGACAGAGATTGCGTAGGACTGTACCGCACTGAAGCAGAACTCGATGCTAATGGAGGGAAACTGAGAGAAAAATTTAAAAACATAATAGCTATGGACAAAGCTTTGCAAACTACAGGCGGAATTAAAACCTACACAACCAGCATTCCACACGGGTTTTTCGAACGAGTCGAAAATCAACCAGGTTGGCAGAACTTGGACATGAACATCAAACTTTCAAAAGACAACCTTCTTCTCGTGGCCCGCACAGCTGCAGACAACGGTAAAGGCCCTGTGCTTGCGGAAAACGCGGTGCGTGTAATGTACAATCTCAACGAGACCTATCTCGAATATCAGTACTTGGAAACCGATAAGAATGAAGGTATGGAAAACCTTGTGGAAGATAATCAAGAATTCATAACGGCCGAACAGATGAATCTGTTAATAAGCGAACCCATAACAAACCCCTTCACCCATCAAGATGGGCAGATTTTGGACAAACTTAGTGATGCAGACCTAGGTGACATGTTCCCAAGGAAAGCCTACTTCTTCATTCATCTGCAGTCTGAGATGCGTGGAGAAGGTAGCCTAGGAAGAGATGCTTACGGGTTTAAACCATGGCACATAACAGGAATTGAACCAAGGCAAGGTGAAAGACCGATATGGGGCGAAAAGCCACAATACCTTGGCGACCCCACCATTACGATGATAATGGAGCAACAGTGGAAGACCCGCACGTGCAGAATATGGTGTACAAGATGCAACTCGATGCAGACAAACCCGCGTACATGAAACCTAGAGAGCAAAGAGGAAGTGGTCACCCTGACCGTATACACCTTGGAGGGTACTTTGGGTACTGGTGCGTGGAACCAGAAAATCTAGGAATGAACGGGTTTGTTGTTAAAAACAGAGTAAAACCTAAAATACGCATAACTGCCGACAACTCTGGTAACGCAGAGCCGGACAAACCTCCTGGCCCTTTAGTCTTTGTCATAGCTTATTCCGAGCCGAAAAAACTAGGAAACACAGACAACGCTGCTAACAGGTGGGACGCTATAAAGAAGCTGGAGCAGGACTTCGAGACAGACACAAACTCATGCTCGCGCTGGGGAGGTGACCCTAAGAGAGTTAGCTGAAATGCCGCACGATACAGAGGAATTACAGAAAGCATTGGACCGTGACGAATACACCTGTAAATTCAAACCACTCGTCACAAGTGCAGACAGAGCTGTGGATTTTATCGCAAGTAACGCAAACAAGCATCTTGTTATAGCTAACACAGATCCTAGCGGCTTTCCAGGTACTCACTGGGTACTATTCTTTGCTCGCGATAGCTCACACCCCGCTATTTTTTTCGACTCCTACGGGAAAAAACCGAGCACCTACTATAAGGGATGGGAGCAGTTCGACTCAAGGCGTAGAAAAACAGGAGCTTGAGCAAGAACACACGTCAGTGCGCGGAGACTACTGTTTGTACGTGGCGCGACAGACGAGCGCAGGCTACTCACTGCAGAGCATACTGGAAAAAAATTTCAATCCTCACGACAAAGACAACAATGACGAACTTGTTTACTTCTTAGTGCATAGCAGATTTAAGTTTCTGAATAAGACAAAACATAAAAATGTAGACGAAAGACAATACAAAAGCTGTCAATCTTGTAAACCCAGAAATCGGTTAAATAAATAAGCTCTTTTGAATAAGCTAAGGTAGCATAAGGAAAATACACTAAGACTTTTTTTCGCTAGTACTTTGTTATTGCAGAAAAGTAGAAATGTTTGCTTGATCATTTTTCGATTATATGTAGAACTCACAGCATTAAAAGCATGACTTCAGTGTGGAATAAAAAATTTCTGTTTCATTTAATAACGTTCTCGTTTAAGTTAAAATGGCCCTTAAAGATTGCACTGGAGAAACGGTCACGATGGGTCGGTTGAAATTTCAAGTGCCCGGAAACATGTGCTGTTACGGCCCCACATGTTCTGGAAAAACCACATGGATATGCAAACTTTTGAGCGAGTTGGATGAACATTTTGAAACAAAAAACGGTCAGCCTATAAAACGCATAATTTACTGTTATAATTCCAATTTCCAAAACGCTTTCAAAACTCTGCAGAAAAAATGGCGTGGAATTTATGGAAGGCATGCCGGCAGATGTAGAATCCCTTTTCCCGGAAAAGATGCAGCCAGGGATTTTGATTTTGGACGATTTGATGAGCGAGATGAATAGAGAGGAAAACGCTTTACACACTGTAACGGTAACTTCTCATCACAACATCTTTCTAATTCTTACACAGCAATGTCTGCACCCTAGAGGTAAAAACGCAGTGCAACTGCGACAAAACTTTCACTACAAAGTACTTTTCCCCTACCCCGCGGATAAACAGACGGTGAAACGTTTCCTGAGCAATAATGAAACTGGTGAACAACTAAAGTGGTTGTACGAGTACTACATGCTCTGCTGCGATGAATACAACAGATACTTTATAATAGCTGCACATCCCGAAGATGGGAACAGACTAGCCACCTACAGGACAAACGTGTTGCGAGGTGAAGAGCCACAGCGTATACTAGTGGATAAACAGAGATTGAAAAACTTAAAAAACAAAAACAAAAGGTTTTGAGCGATTGCAGAATGCAGCGAAACGAATCGATTAATTACACAAAGAGAAAGTACACCGCGGAAAAACCAGCAAAGCTAGAAGTTGTGCAAGTGGCGGAAGACTTATATACTCCGTCACATAGACGAGGAATAGCATTTCTCAACAGGTCGGAAAAAAAGGTAGTGGTGCCCACTAGCTTCGTCGAATCTCTCAAACTTAAAAGACAGATGCAGGAGAAGACATGACCGAGAGGCTCTACCAAAAGTACTCGGCAGTGAAAGACTTTGTCAACAAAGGAAAATTACCAAAAACAAAAGAAGAAACCTTGGCCATAGCAGATGTTTTTTTCAATCTCGCAAACGACGATAACGTGACCACAGCCTGTAAGCACGCTCCGGACATATTCATACTAGTAGCAGAAAGCCACCCTTGGAAAGAGGGAAGAGAAACGCTACGCCAAAACAGAGAACTGTGTAGAGAAGTTATTAGGAGACTTGTACAGCCCAACCTTACAAAAATACAGAAAAAAGATCTGATAAAACTGAAAAAATGAGCGACAACAATGTTCTAAATAACAAATACTTTCAAGAGTACATGATAGTTAGCACTAAGGAGTAGAACAGGATACAAACTAAAGAAAACGAGAAAGAGAAGCAAGAAGGAGGAGGATGGAGATTTAGACGAAGATCTGGCACGTGTAAACCACTCGGCACGTTCTGCACTGATCTACAAAGTTCAACAACTGCGTCAGATTGAAAAAATTATTCAAGCTATACTTGACGGGAAACTGCGGCATCAGGAACTGCCTGAAGGTATATCCCTGTCGGGACTGTTACCTAGAAAACAGAAATTATTGAACAGGTACGGGAACATGATAATGAGCATGAGTGTTCCGCCAGCAACTTATTTTCACACGCAAAAGATGCAGCAACTGCAGGAAAAGCAGTTAGAAGCTGCCCGCGTCAATACACAAGCTAACAGAGAAACGCTGAATATACAGAACAGCATTCTAGAAGAACAAAGAAAAAACAATGCTAAACTGAAGGAACTTTTAAGTGAATCAGAGAAAAAAATAGAACCTCCTGCTTTCAACTTGTACGAGGATAGCGATGAAGAAATAGAATTGAAGGACGGTTTGCCTAGAGAAAAAGAAACGGACGATGACGATAAAGAAATGAAAAGTTTCATGTCTAAAATGTGGAGCTATGTGACGCCTAGCAAGTCGGCAACAAAATCGCCGAAAAAAATGCCAACTGTCAGATTTGACACAGATGACGGTAAAGTGCACGTACAACCGCCTAAAGCGTCTCAAAAGCAGACACGTGGTACTCACGCGATGAAAACTAGATCGCAAAATAAGCCTTCGCAAGATGGGAATGGTTATTTTGAGAAACCTGCAATGAAAAAACCTAAGCTATACGAATATCTGCCAGAAGACTCTGAAGGTCACCTGACCAGACCTTTTTATAAAACTAAATGGTTGAACACTAAGTAAGAACTTGTTGTCTGTAGAATACCTTTTTGCAATTGTATATTGTGTTTATTGTATTTTCGGCATATCTAATAAAGCGTGACTGAATGTAAATTTTTGAAAAACGAAAGTTAATAAAAAGTTGATCACCATGGGCGCGATCCATTTAACCAAATATTCCGGTTTGAAATTCCGGGTATTCCATGCGACGAATGGAACGGTATTTTCCGTTTTGTTGGACTAACCCGTCCCAGGTCATCACGCTC
>OFEQ01000017.1_pt1 | contig 14271 bp, 10 predicted proteins | sample 1521141 | NCBI WGS metagenome assembly OFEQ01 (sample SAMN04272335, study PRJEB24112) | coral metagenome | biome: Coral reef; feature: Shallow seawater; material: Coral tissue | host: Coral | place: China: South China Sea | collected 2014 | reverse complement strand
TCCATTTTATTTTACTTTTTTTTAATTAAAAATTGTTTGTAATTGGGTGGACTGGCCCACCTAGACTAGCACTAGCTATCTGCAGGCCAGCCAATATGTTAAAACGTCAATTTAACAGAAATAAAGATTGTTGTTGTTGAAAGGTTTTTCCATTTCTTACTAGTTATTAACTTTTCTTATTTTCTCTTTTCTTAATTACCATGCACTTGATGAATTAATACATGTAGCTGTATTACCTCTCAACTAATCTATTATTACAAGGTGGCGCAGCAGTAAGGATTCACTCAGCAATGATCGCCTTTACTCGATATCAATCAGGCGCAGACTACTCCTGCTCCCAAAGCTGTCACGTGACATCGCGTCCTTGCGCATGAGCTCAAAGGCAAAATTATAGGCAAGGTATTTTTCATGGTTTTCTCTAGTATCTCTTAATATTTTTTTCCGTCTTACATGGCGCGCGCGTTATTTTTCTAATTCCCTCGTGGGCTGGCCATGCAACCAAGAATCCACCCCTGATTGCTGATCTGGCAATTTTCAGACTATACGGCCACTCCCTACCCACTATCAAAACAAGAGATGACGAAGAATGTTGCCTCTATTGGAACAAGCGTTCGCCTGAATATATGTACATTGCTATTTGCCGGGATTGTTTTATCGTACCTGAGTATTGTGTTCGCCTTTCTCGCAATGTTTCACTAATGCTAGCGCTGCTGCCAGGCGCGCACGACATTTTGGACACGGAGATCAAATCACTTCGACAAGTAACACTTTGACTGAAATTTCACTGAACGGGATCTGAATGCCGTTAAATCGCAATTAATCTTAGTTTTCCATAGTTATCAAAACAGCCCTTGGGCTTTCCTCTTGACTGTTTTACGAAACCCCGAAACATCTTGCATTTGCACCCCGGTAAATTCGAACACAGTTCTTTCGAAATTATATTTCTTTGTTTAGTGTTCCTTCAACTGAACGTAAAACTATCCCCCTTGGATTGCCCTTTAGTCATCTTAAGTCGGCTAAGCCCTATCGGCTACTTCGAACTACTTTTTCGTTTCCCTCTCGAAATGACTGGTTTCACAAAGGTGAACCTTCACAAACATAACATGTAGTGAAGTGCGACTTTTAGCGGGAGCGATCTTGCATGGTAGTACTGTGAAGTGCTTGCAAATATATAAAGTATATGTAACCTTGCAAAGGTAAAACTTACCCGCTAAGGTCTTTCCCGGCAAGTGATGGAAGGGATCTGACGAGAATATCGCGTATCTCAGTGGCAGTATCGTTCTTTGTGAATGAGATGTCCCCAACACGCCTGGCGTTGGTAAGCTTGATCATGTCGGCATTAGTTGGCACAGTATTCCGTCTTTTTTCCAAAAAAACGACAGTCCTTTGGAAGGTACGCTTACTATGACTCATTTTGTGTGAGATAAATCACAAAGGACAGACACACAGCTTCAACCTCTTAGTATCTTCGATGCAAACACGAAAGGCACGCTGTTGTAATTTGCACGCGTGGGGGCAAGAAAACTGATGCCACTTTTAATCGCTTACATAAGAATCACTGAACAATAATTGGTTATTTGAGCTGCCACCTTTAATTGCTTAAGTGCCACAAAAGAACACTACGGTAATTGGTTACTCGGGCTGACACTTTGCACCTTGATTTCCAAAACAAGTTATCCTCCGGGGCCGGGAGTTTTTACATGTTCCTTTGGCTCTATGAATATTAGTCACCAGTTGGTTTTCTAAACTGAAGTTTTGCGGGATACGAATTTTTTTGACTCGCGGTAATATTCTGGATTTGAAGCAAAATTAGGGGCGGTTTTCACATGACGTCACTAGGCAGGGGTCGCACTTACGGGTCCGGGTTCGATGTTTACATTAGACATAAACTCTGTCATGGCATGCTCGCGACATGTGCGACCCTTATTTGAATATTTTAGTTTCTCAAACAAACGGAAAACAGCCTCACTCTTTCCCAGTCCTCTCACGTTTTTGCATTCCTGATTTGTGCACTTTCATACAAATTTTTGCTCCGAATGGGTTCTTGGGTTATATGTCATATCATATATACTCATATCATATACTACGCTTGATATATATACTCATATCATATACTCATATCATATACTACGCTTGAACTTCTAAGCTTTTGCGAGACAGTGTTGGTTAAAGAAATGACTTATTTCGCGCAATTTGTCTATCTGAACAGTCCTTTTACCAGAAAAAGTAGTATTTTAATTTTTTTAGTTCCTCGAGAGATAAATTCACGGTTTTGTAACAAAACTCAGTGACAGATTTTTCTGCCGGTTTCCGGCCTTCATTGTGCCCATGACGTCTCTTTACAAGTCTCTCAGATTTAGGTAAAAAGCGGATGTAAAAAGTTTCTCGACATATCTTGCATAAGGAAAATTGCTCTTGGTGAACAGAATCTTGGCGAGAGTCTTTGCCTGACATATTTACCCTTTTTCTTCTCTCACGAGGGCGAAAGGAATTACGGTGTTTCCCCTGATTGCAATTGTGACGCAAGATTCACAAGGGAAACAGGGCGGGATACGGATAATTTCAATTCTCAAGTGACTTCGTAAATTGACCATCGCAAAAATTGCAAACTGGTACGAATAAATTTGTTGTATTGATGTTGGGACGGTATGCATTAACAAAAGGATGCCGTCGTTTTCTTTGCTTTGTTATTAACTCGAATTTAATACCTGTTACTAATACCCCTAGTTGAAAAGAAACAAAAGTGCCATTGTCTTGGTGTGACTGTCTTCCGACATTTTTTAGCCTGCGTAGCAAGCCTTTCCGTTAAAGAAACCAAACGGATCGTTGCGGTAAATTGTCATCTCCTACTTTCTTGATATGAGACATTTAATGTCTGCTGTTTTATAACTGTTAAAAAATGTCGTTTTGGGTACCGGAGAAAGGTGAGCAATCAATTTTCGGAAAGTCGATAAGACCTAAGGTTTTCCGAAAATGGACAGGAAAGCCCTAATAATTTCGAGACTACTAACCTTCCCCTAGAATTAGCCAACAGGTAATATTTTTTCTGCGCAACCTAAAATTAACCTACAGAACTTCAAAAGTACTCCAGATATACTAAAACTGCGTTTAAAAGCATTTGAGAGAAAACGATCGTTCAACGAAAAATGCGGCGAGAGCCGAAATTAAAAAGAGGGGGGCAACATTGGAAGCATTAGGTCTTGATTTCCGGAGGTTTTAAAAACTCCGCGGTCATCTATTCCCACTTCAACTTCGCTTTGAACAACTCCTTCGCGGATATTTTATTAGTTTTTCACACATATGTGATGATGTCACCCAGTCCGCAGCACAGAACTAGACAATAGAAAATTAATCAGACGCGCGCGGCAAAACGCAGTGAAGATCAGTCGTCAGTGACTGTCATCCTTCCTTCTACTAAGCGCCAGATTTTCCGACATGTCTGGGTTAAGCGATTTTAACTGCGAGATTGTTAGAACTAAAGAAGAAGATGAAGTGGACCACAGTCTGCTATGCCCAATATGGTGAGGATTAACATTTTTATAGCCTGCTCTTTTTTTGCTGATGTCGAAATTGTTTTGCGATTATTTTACTTTGCCTTTTCGTGATATATCCGGCCGACAGCCTCGAACACAGAGAGTACTATAGTTTTATTTGGAAATAACAAGTCGTAGTTTGTAGAGATCTAGTGTTTTAAACGGGAAAAGACTTGTAGAGGGGTGAATAGGTTTCCGGATCGGTGTATTTGGCCTTAAAAAGAGCACGGATTGTTGATTTTTGCGGTAAATCAAGCTGATTAACAAATACACAGTAGATTGTGGATCAGTTCTGAATTTGGATCACATATCTTTCTGCAGTCTTGGTCGGTATGTTAATGATTCCTTCACATTTTTTTATTTTCAACCGAAGCTCATATTGAACTGTTCATAATTAAGAAGGTGAATAGATTTCGGAAAGCGCGCAGATTGCGAACTTCAGTGGCCAATTGAGATGATTTCGAAAATAAGGAGGATCTCACCTTCGTACAGTCGATCGAGCTCAAACGCAACCTTGAAATTTGGATCATAAGTCCCAATATGGTCGCAAGCGAGGCGTAGCTCACATATCTTTCTTCAGTCTTTGGCGATATGTTGATGTTTTAGCCACTTCAGTTCTTTTCTCGGACGAGACTATTTTGAAAGTTGGCTTACTACAGTTTCACTTTGTATTGATAGCGCGTGTTATGATAGCCTTCAGATACTTAGCAATCGTTTCGAATGGCTTTGAAATGGGAGTTTAAACCTAGGATACAATTTGACCAAAACTAGAAAAATAAGGATAACAAAACGGTTAAGGTGCGTCCTTAGTATTGCACTGCGCATCCCTACTGCGCACGATTTTTGCGTCACTAGCGCGCGCAAATGAGCGCGTGCAGGTACATATCGTAAGAGATTTCCCTCAAGGTAATCTCGAAAGCGGAATAAATGCGCTTTTCGTCTTAAACGAGCATGGTGACCTACATTTTTTATTGCATAATTTCGGCGTACATATTATCCTCTTTCGGTGAACAAATTAAAAAAAAAATTGTTCGGAGATAAAAAAAGATATCGTAGAAGCGTGCACGAAACTGCTACTCGAGGATGCAAATTTATAACCTTGAAATCAACGACTCGAGGAACGTTTTTGAGTTCTTGTCGTTTGAAATCGTTTGAATTTGCCATAAATTATATATTAAATTTTTCCATATGCTCGAGACTTTCTACCTATCAAGTTGTTCTTTTTTTCAAGTATTACTCGAATAAGCTCTTTTTCAAACAACCGCAAAATGTAACGTGAACCGATGAAATAACGCGCGTGATTAGTTCCCGTACAGGCATGAATGCGAGGATGGTGACTAATCTATTTGAGTGTATTTTGCGAAACAGTTGTTGGTAGGGAACAATCAGGGTGAGTTTAAAAATGTCGTTCGACAAATTTTATTTCTGAGGGATCACCTTAGGTAGTTCTAATATGCTGTCTAGCTTTTTCGCACGCGGTACACGACGTCGCATGAGCGCGCGCTGAAATTTATTACAATGCCTTGCGAACCTAACATAGCCTATAAGGCACAAAGAAAACCAAATTTTGGCAATAAAATAATAATATCCACATAAATTATTTTGCAACTCTGGAATCGCATTGTTTTAACCTTTCTGTTGCGCACTCGTTCCTATACAACTTAATTTTTTAAAGAGGAACCTAGTTTATAAGAATATTGAGAATGAAACTTGCCGCAATTTTAAGAATACTCAATACTATCCGAGGCTGAGATTATATAATGTAATCGTTTGTGCCAAGAATCGGTGCAATGTAGTTAAATGTCTATAAATATATTATTTTGTATTAAATTCTCAATTCTTTAAACGGCAAAACTCACAGAAACATTTCGGGCGCTGGCTCCTGAATTACAAGATTTTTAAAGCATCCAGATACCAAATAAATTCGAAAACGGAAAAGTCATGCGCTATTATCAGACAGTAATCACGACAATATATATGTGCAGCCTAAAATCTTGAGATAAAAAGAATATTCAGTCAATACCGTGAAAAGCAACATTCTTACTAAAAAGGATTAAGCCTTACGTGCATAGATACGGCCAAAGAATATCGCTTTGAGTGATTTTTCTCTTAAATAGGTAATACCTTTCGACCTTTTTGGACTTTTTGATCCTAAAACTCGATGTGCTTTCGTTTGTGTCATTAACTTTAAACCATTTTCCGCTTGTTGCATTTGACATAGGTTTGTGCTTCGTCCGTCTCTTCCTCTATCTCGATATTCGATTCTCACTCCCTATATTTTTGCCATCTTATTCCAGCCAGGAGTTGATGAATAAGCCTGTCTCGTTGTCCTGTGGACATAGTTCTTGCAAGGCTTGTTTACTGCAGAGTGTAGCAAATGGAAGAAAAACCTGCCCCCTTCAGTGCCGTGTGATTATCGACGCCTCCAATTTAAACCCAAATATCGCTGTAAAAGCGCTAATATCAAAAATCAAGGTGTGCTGCACAAATAGCGGCTGTTCATGGACAGGGCAACATAGCGAAAAAGAAAGCCACTGGGGCACCTGTCCATTTCTGTTAGTGGAGTGTCCCAATGGTTGCATCGGGAACCATCAGCGCTCTGCATTGGCGGAACACCTGGCGGCCTGCCCTTATGAAAACGTGTCTTGCATGTTCTGCAGAGTGGGAGTCCCGAGATTTCGTCTCGACACTCACGTGGAGAACTGTACTAAAGGACCTTTGCTATGTCCGCTTCAATGTGGAGAGAGATTACCGAGGTAAGTTTAACTGTACACCAGAGGCAAGTGCATTCTCACTGCTCAAAGCTAACTAAGGGAGTAATAAAAGTTGGTATAAAATGCTTGTCTAGCAATATGCTTTCAGACCAGACTTCGAATTTTGGATCAACTATTTAACCAAAGTGTTACGATCGCCGCTACTGGTGTAGTAAACAAATTCATTTGCTTCTTTACAGGTCACATATCCACTTGCACCTCGGTGACTGCCCTAGGCGCGTAGTTAAATGTGATGTTAAAGGGTGTAACAATTACTATGCTCTTGGTGATAAACACCATCATGACCGGCAATACCAGGAGAGTCATCAAGTGAGGCTGAAGAACGAGGTAGAGAAACTAAAAGGCAAGATTTTCAACAAGGTGCGTGATCTGGTTCGCTATAGATAATAATTGAGTGGACTCAGTGCCCCATTAATCGATGTAAATGTCTAAGAATTGTAGTTAGAAATTACACGAGCTGATGTATATGAAGGTTGAATTTAAATTCGGCTGTGATAACTTCCGATACGGTAATAGGCCTCTCGCAACAGTTGGTCACGTGACACGTGCTTTTCAAGAGAACGCGTTGAATTTGGCAATGCATAATGTTATCAAAATGGAAAGAGCATTTACAGATACATGTCAGCTTACATAACAAAGGTTAGGTTTCTTTGAGCTTCGTAGAAATCTGAAATCAGCAGGATTTGTAAATGTGCCATTGAGTCATTCTCTAGGAGTTTTGCCATACAGATCGTTATAATTTTGCATGTTTTCAGGATGACACAAAATCCTTACCTTTTTGTTTTAAGAGCCTAGAATTTTCCTTTCTACGTGTTTTTACGCTTCTTTCTATTTGAAAATAATGATATGCTAGTAGCTTCTTTCTGTAGCCATAAACTGGATGGAAAAGGTTCATCTTCGCTTCTCCATGTATAAAAAACTAAACCTGTAATTCTTAAGTTATGTTTTTTTGTTAAAAATACCTCTTGGTCGGCGTGTCGGGTATATGTTTTGGACGGGTGGATCACTGAGTGGGTCAGTCAGAGATCGATACATGCATGTATGTTACACCAATCACATTGGATCTACTGTAAACAGCCAATCGAATTTCTTGTTATCTTTTAGTCGCATAAGTTAAATTGACGCTGTTGTTTTTCACAAGGGAGTAAATTCGATTACAGCTGACCAATCATCATTACTTGTTCCCACCAGGTTATTGGTAATTTTACTTACAAATGGTAAATTGACGCTGTTGTTTTTCACAAGGGAGTAAATTCAATTAAACTTGATGAATCGTCACCACTTGTTCCCATGAAATGTTTGAACAAACAACATGGGAGTAATGTCAAATAGAGGTGACAACTTATCGCCTCTTGTTCCCAGCATATTAAACAAAAGAGAGGCTAAGATCTTTGGACAGTTTTTATGTGTATGCAGCAGCAGTTTAATATTTTATTCATGGGTATTTTGTGGCATTCATTTCAGTCCGAGAGCTTTTTTTAAAGTTAAAAAAGACTTAAACAGTTCAAATGTTCATTGAAGACTGCGTGGCGCCAAGTTAGATAGTTTAGTTTTTTAATGCAACAATTTCCTTTTTGGACTACTAGGGCTGTTCCAAGGTCATCTATACGTTACAAATTCAGACAAAGTAGTATTCGAAAAGAGCATGTCTGTTTTAAGTATTTTGTTGGAATATCAGCTCAAAGGGATAAAAAGAAGGAAAAGGCGGGGTTGTTCTGAGGAATCTTTGTGGAATATTTAGGGACAACAATCGAAGTTTGCACAATAATATTAAACAAAAACTGACAAAATCTGGGACCAGTATACGTGAATGAGTATTACTATCTCCATAGGCTTTAAATCGACGAAAACAATAACTCTTGCACGCCTTGTGTGCCTATGTTTACAATAACTTGTATTAAACCTCAAGCTCACATTCCACTGGTCTAAACATTAGTGTTCGAGCTTCTTTCCAATTCGGATTTTCAGTTAGCTGTAGATAAAAGTTAAGAAATTATCGATTTAGTTGTAGTAGCAGGGCAATATACGATATCAATATATATGGGTTATTAACCAAGGGTGAGATCAAGATAGCTGGATATTGGCAAGTTCTTTTTTTGCTTGTTTATGGACTGATACGAAGTCGAGGTCCATAAACTCGCAAAAAAGAACTTGGCTAATACCCTGCCATCTTCACCGAACAAACTTAGGCAATAAAGGATTTCTTAGGTAGCTTTCAATGAGATTATTCCTGCGGGATACAGCAGGAAGTCCCGAGCGGGCAAGATGGCTCCATCTTGCCCGCTCGCGGAGCGAGCCATATAATAAATGATAAAATAGTCAATGACTAAGGCAAACGATTTAAGACAGTATAATTCACGAATTTATAGGTTGACGAAAAAGTAGAAAGGATTCTCCGCAAAAGAAAAAGTTTTAAGTGGGAAATGAATCTGGAAGACCTTCCGGCGGGCAAAAACGCGGCAAGTCCTGACTTCAACATCGACCTTGATATGTTTCGATGCATTTGGTTAAGAACAACCACCCCTCAAAAGATGGTTATAGAACGGTTGGTAGGTTCTAAACCTCTCACTATCTCAGCAAGGTAAGCGTTATTTTAGCCGCGTCGTGATTTATCAGCAAACATACATACATATATAGAGACAGGCAGACAGACACTGACCGACAGACAGAAAGACCTACTCACAAACTGAATGATCAGGTGTCTTTTTCTCTCAAGTTATGATCGGCTATGAAACTGACAACTACAACGCCGTCTAAGACAGTCCACTGCGATGTAGTCATATAATTTTGCAATAATGTGTATTTATAACTAAAATAAGACAATTTGTTTTCAGATTCGCGTTAATTCAGGACGGTGATGTGCTCAAAGGATTCCAGACGCGCTTTCCGGTAATGGTAGCCGAAGGAAAGATGATCGGCGCTGAGGTGGACTTCGGCGATTGCATGAATGATCAAGAAGTAATGTTTAAGATCACTATTGCCATCTATAGCTACATTTAGCTTTCAAGTATCTACAATGGGCGGCAAAAGTGACTGAGACACGTTTACAAACAAACGCTTATCGCTATTTACCGCTCATTTTCTTACAACCTTTTTGTTCTGATACCCCAAGCCAGTGTTCCGTAGGCCGTGGTCTTTGCAGTCTGCACAATCTTGTTTCCAGGACACACGATTATCGAATTCTGCTACTAAGCGTCTCAACACTTTTGTACCTCATTGTCTGCTAGCGTAAATTAGGGTTTAGCTGAACTAACCGGTATTGAAATTAATCTAGGCAAGGGAAGCTCAAGGTTATCAGGAAAATCAGGCCGGGGTACGATCGGCATTAAATGAACTTTGTTCCAAGGTTAACAGAAAAAGGAAGTGATTACATAGTGTTTTAACCATTCTTTTTGAAACGATAATCTATAGCTATTTAGCATACAAAATTAGGTAACACCACTTGTCAAAACGATTTAGAACTAATATAAACAATTAACTTTTCATTTGACTGAAAAGGGGATTTATTTCCGTCCACATATAGAAAATAGTAGGGCACGTAGTTGCCGGTGTTGTGGTCTGGCCCCGTCTTACTTAACATAGGGTAAACATCAAAGCACCTCTCCCAAGAAAAAATAGCTATGTCTATCTGCGTTTGAATACCAGCTTTCTAATTTTTGTTTTGCTGACCAAATTATGTTAGCGAAAACTTTTACGTGAGAAGCTTTTCAGTTTTCATTTCTATTGAAGTGAAAATCTTTGGGGTTTACTTTACCTTCGTTGCCGGATTCCTTTAAAAAAGACTACCAATTGTATCTCGTGTTCTGAAACAACTGATAAGCTTTCAGAAAATGTAGAAATAAGTTACGCGAATTCATTTGGGCGGAAGTAATATTTGTTTTCAGTTGAATGAATACGGAGTCTGGATGGAGCATTAATCATGTTTTGTTATCTTTTATATTTAAAAACTAATACATTAAGCGGTGTCTTACACTACATTCGAGTGAATTTCACCTTATCGTACCCTATGTTGGTGCACTATCGAAATTACAATGTTTAACAAAATTTTTTATCATGATTACCATTATCCTTATTGTAGGAATCGAAATAAAGTTAATTTCTATTTGATTAGCTGAAAAAAAAAAGTTAAATTTATGAAATTTAGTGTTAAGTGGTGACTTGGCTGGCCCGCATTATTTGCTTGGCACATTCACTTGTAACAGGCATTTTCACTTTATGGTATGATTTACCAGACATTATAATGTTACTGTTAAAAAGGAAATAAATGTATAGTTCCTGTTTATTATGTTAATCGCATAATCCTTGTCTTTCTTTTCCGCTTCTTCCCACATCGAAAATCATTATATGTGTTTCACATCTCTCGATTGTGATTGGTTATGGGCTCGACCATGTAGGATACAATTCAGGTAGTAATTATTATCACTGAACTCGGAGAAATACGAAATTAAAGTCGAACCTGCCATAAGCGACCACCCAAAATATCAAGCCTAGGTGGTCGCCTAGGGGAGGTGGTTGCTTGCGAGAGCTTAGACCATATTGATTAAACAATTGATTTCAGGATATGGTAAAGGCAGGTTGAAATGTCTCCGCCATTCATGTGAAAACTCGATTTTGATAGAAAAAAAAAACCCTGAATTGTACAATCCAGGAATGCGTTAATTTTACAACTCCTTATTACCCAATTGCAACTTGTGTTCTTTGCGAGGGCAAACAGCAAAGTTTCCCTGTCAAGCCGATCAACCCGTCAAACGGAAAAAAGACTGGCCCCGTTGTTCGGAAGTGGAGTATCGCTAAACCACGATTAATTCCGAATAAATTTCTCCGTCAATTAAATTCTATTCCTCGAAGCTCCATTATCACTCTCCAAAACTTAAAGTAAAGTTTGATGAAGCTGAGTATTTTATGGACGAAAAGTTCCATTTACTGTCGACCTTGATTGTTCTTCTAAAAGTTATTTATTCGCGGGCGGAAACTCACGTAGATGTGCCGCGGGATAGGGTAGGAATTTCGACGTTCTCGATCCTTGAAAAGGGTATCGTTTTTGCCCCTGTGAACAATGTGTTCCCAGCCGTTATCCTTAGGTAGGGTACCTAAATTGTGCCAACTAAAATTGCTGTGCCAAAGGGCCAAGCTAAACGAAAAACAAATGATTTCCGAAGATCAAAATGTCCATCACAAGTATTGGCAAGTTGATTTTATAACAATTGGCGTTGTGCTGTACGTGGTTGGCCGTTGTTTGGCTGCTTTCCCTTTGAATAGGGTGTCATTTTCCAGGTTTTGGCCTTAAATAGGGTATCAATTTTCTTTTGCTCCATCCTTACATAGGGTCAGGGTTTAAGACTGTTCGCGGCACACACCTATCGAAAATTTATGGGAGTGCCCCCCGGGTATTTAGTATCTCATTTAGTAGAATTTAGATAATCTCTGCTTCCGGCCTTCTTTGCTTAGTTTATTGCTTTCCTCTTTTCTAGAATGTTTTCTTAAGTATCCTTCTATCAAACTCAGATTACGCCGGTAAAACCGGTCTGTGGAGAAAGAAGAAGGTGTAGCACTACGGGAGAGAAGGGATGATGGCTCCTACAACTGAAATTACTACGAACTTCTTGTGGAAAAAAAAATAAAAAGGAAGCCCAATTCTAGCTTATATGTCAATTACATTACGGCGGCCTCGTGCGGTATTGAAATTTCTCGTTCATTGTTAGTGAACTCGTGCAGGTCCCGATAATTCACTCGCTGAGTGCGTTAACCTGTAATTAACCAACAACAGAGGGTAACTGGCTTCTGTATTAATCACGAAACTAATTGGCCCGGTATTCTGTGGTAAAAGCCCGTTGCGAAGAGTAAAGTAGCAAACTGTTTACGAGAACTAATATTATCAAGTTCAGACTGAACTGCACCATAGTCGATACCAGTCCCTTTGCGAGAGCTTCTTTATGCCGTATTAATCAATTGTTTGCCGCAGGTTGGAAAGGGGGGGCGGGGGGAGGGTTGCAACACAGGGAGATTAGACTTCGTAAACGGCGCACGTGGTTGGGATTTTGACATCCTCCAATGATGCGCAAGGTGGGGAAATTTCAATCGACAGCTACCTTGAAAAGTTAAGAGAATCTGGGAATGAATGACGAGTGTTGTGCCTTCTTCAAAAAATACCCAGAACTCATTTGAGCGAGTTTCCCGCGTCCAAGAGTACATTCAGGTACAGTGCATTGTAAGGAGTATTGTGTTGCTTTGAACACCTTTGAAAGTTAATACGGATATAGGTCATTTCGTGTTATTATTTTAATCATACAGATTATCTGAAGCAAAAACATGATTCAACTTTGGTTGTTTCGTACCATTTCTTGAGATCTCATACCAAGGACAACAAAGCGACACAGCGAACATAACAAAAAGTAATAGTGCGTATATTATTTATGTCTTCAGTTCTACACCTGATTCTCAGAGAGATGATTACTTTTCGAGAAACATTTAAACCGGAAACGTTTCTGTGCCAAAGCTTCTTCCTGGAACACCTACAGAAGGTGTGAGAATAAAGACAATAGAGGAAACAATGCAAATCCTAAGGTTGCCGCGCAGGCGCCACAATCAGCCAATGAGAACTCCAAACGGTTGACAGACAAGAAAGGTATCAGCATTACCATAGCATTCGCTTGTCTGCAAAGCATGGAACTGAGTGAATTTGTAGCCCTTGAACGAGGTCCATCTTTAAATTTAATCCATTGGCTTCAGAACAGGTCTCTGTTAGCGAATCCGCTGAGATGTGCCCAGTGTAATATCACCATGGATCTTAAGGAGAGAAATGATAACCACGTCGACGGTTTCCACTGGTAGGCAAGCAACATTATCTCGGTAATATCTGTAACTAAGTCCGATCTAAAAAGATTGACATTAAGTCTAACTACAAGGCTTCCATCGGCAGTAACTCGGATTTCGGCTAGCATCAATCTGTATAAAACACAGAAATTCTAATTTACTAATGTCTATGTATATGTGCTGGTAGAGAGAACAAGTGTGGTTAAGGCGCTTTATTGATTTAGTTTTCGTAAACTTCGCCCGGATCGACCACAAATAGAAGTAAAAAAAAAAATACACAAATAGACCACACGTGAACTGTTATTGTTCGAAAAAAGCTAAGAAAAGCAAGGACTCTTTTTTAGCCTTCTACTCTTTTTCAAATTGTTTTCAAAATTATCTAATTAACAATTCATAAAATAGTATCAGAATATATCAGAATAGTATCAGAATATATAACAATATAGTAACAGAATATATATATCAGGTTTTGCTGTTCAGTTGCATCATGAATAAATGTTTGTTATTTCCTAGCACGCGATTTAAGCGTACCGTCAAATACCTGTTGTAAGCTCCCCAATTATTTTTTTAAGCCGTCGTCTCGGGTTCTAGGCCGACAAATGAGTCCCCTGGAAGTAAGCCCTCCTTTAACTCATTCTCAGGGCTTCGCACTACCAGTTTTCCCCAAATATTGGTACTAAAAAAAAGATTATTGACAGGTGCATTATTCCTCTACACCAGCCCCCCTTTCTGTCATTCGAGCTCGAAAACAAATCAAATCGACCTCGATAAATAACATTATCAGATCGTGTTCGATATTATTCGAATTCAATCGAGCTCGAAAAAAAGATCGAGCTCGATAAAGCATAGTACGGAAGTCATCCCTCCCCCCCGGACCACCTGGTTATCGAGCTCCAATACGACCAAGCTCGATTTTAAATCCGAGGTTGGTCCGTCATCGTGCACCATCGGTTGATATCGTACTCGATTCTTTTCGAGCTCTATTGCCACAAATCGAACACGACTATTAGTGGTTGATTCGTAATAGTGGTCGAAATGAATATCGAGCTCGATTATCTAGATTCGAGCTCGGTTACTCAGAAACAAAAATTCATCCGATCAATCGTCCACGGTTTTAAATAAATCAAAAACCGTGCTCAATGTGAAATCGT
>OFEQ01000016.1_pt1 | contig 14708 bp, 9 predicted proteins | sample 1521141 | NCBI WGS metagenome assembly OFEQ01 (sample SAMN04272335, study PRJEB24112) | coral metagenome | biome: Coral reef; feature: Shallow seawater; material: Coral tissue | host: Coral | place: China: South China Sea | collected 2014 | reverse complement strand
TCTTCTGTCGCGTGTTGACATTGTAATTCGTTATATCGAGGTAGATTTTACGTTTTGGCTTCCGGATTATGTTTGTTATATCGAAGAATGCTAAACTGCATTTAACCTCCTCTGCACACGCCTTTGTCACGACAAACCCAAACCGGATCTGCATAGTGGCTATAAGCATGATCATGGAGATTTACCGTATTGGTAAGATTCAATTTGAGTACTCACTGTAAGGCATCGCAGGAGCAGCATGTTTTTTGGCATCCTTCCTTATATTTTCTCTCTCTGCACCTAAGATACAGCTTTCCCGTGTAACACGTAAAGCCTGATAACAGATCCCTGCAACTTGACGGACCTGCGTCAAGTGAGAAAAAAAATAAGTTTGATAATAATGATAACGAGAATGATAATGACAATGACAATAACAATGAGAGTGACAGTGACAGTGACAATGACAATAACAATGAGAGTGACAGTGACAGTGACAATGACAATGATAATGACAATGACAATGACAATGACAATAACAATGGCAATGACAATAACAATGACAATGACAATGACAGTGACAGTGACAATAACAATGATAATGATAACGATAACAATTTTTCGAAACGTGTGTCGTTATCATGAAAGTAGGCCTTTTCACAAATATGCTGATGTTTGTGGGAATATTTAGAAGTGTCCGAGATAGTTAAGGGTAATAAGATATTTAGAAAATTTAGGGGTATTCAGTATTCATAGTTTTTTTGGCTGAGCGTTACTTGTTCTGCGCGAGTTTTACTCAGTTTTGTGCACGAAACAAATCACTTGAACGGTTTCGCACTTGCAAATATTACAACAAAAATCTTGAAACAGCAATTTTACAAAATGACGGATGTTGCGACATTAAAAATCTTTACTGAGTCCAGAAAGATATCAATGCGATTTTACGTGACATTTGTGGAAAGGCTTTACACTGAAGTAAATGTGTTTGTTTTGCGTGACAGTTTTCTCACCAAGGCACGGGTCAACTCCACATGTCACATCGCATTCTCCTTTATATATCCGGCAATAATATTCAGGGTATCTTTTATTGATCAACGTTTTACAATCATTTCTTTTGTCCCGGCAATCTGTCGAAGATAACAAAGTAATTAGAAGTGCTAATATGGACACTTGGCACATTATTTGCCGCACGACATGCACCAGTGCAGTATTAAGACCATCAGTCGGGGAGGGGTGATTGAAAAATGACGTATGATCTTCATTTTCGGTGGTAAGGGGGTACTTCTGTAAATTCCGGATATGTTTGTGTCGCGAAGTGTCTTAAACCATGACCCTATTTAGGATTATAGTTCAACACTAATGTTGTCCCATTCTTATTGGTTTAAATTGATCACGTGGCGCCATAGGGTTCATCCGCCAAGAGACATGACACTATTTAAACAATAGTGTTTCTGTTGAGGAACTATCGGCTGATAGTTGCCCCGCGGAAATTTGATGCTATTTTTATGAACATCAAATTTCCAAGGGGCAACCGATAGTTCCGAGACATAAACACTCTATTGTCTTTATTGTTTACCACTTAAGTTTTTCCGCGCGCCAGTTCAAAAACTACATTGAATAGTAGTCAACTTTTTTAGATGAAAGCCGCTAAAACCAAATGTAAAATCTGAAACAGAAAACAGACAAAAACCCACTTAATGCAAAGTCAATTGTTTATTTTCTATAAGCCCGCTTATTGCAGAAAACATTTTCATGGACGACTACTATCCATCATTAAGGTATTTTCCTCGGACGGGCACTATGAGCTGATAGTCATCTCTCCGCGGATGAATACTATCGCGTCACGTGATCAGTTTAAATCATAGTTAATGGAGTTAACTATGTTTAAACCAATAAAAATCGGAGATAATTTAGTGGTTTACTGGTTAGCTATAACAGCTCTCTAGCTAAGATATGGGAGTACATTCATTAAAAATAGCTTTTTGTTTTAATTTAGCAAATCGACGTCAGTTTTTCATGCGTCTGTCCTGTTATCGATCATGATTTTCGTCATAACCACGACGCGATAGCCGAGTGCATCTGCAGACTATTTTGACAAGGTTGTGACGAAATCCACGAGTCTGTCCGCTTATTGATAATAGAAATTTGCCAGTAAGCATGCTAGAATTTCTGCCGTTATCGTAAAAAATACATTTTGTGGGGAGTAGGGGATACTTGACTCATGTTTGAGTACAGGGGTGCCGCCGGGGCTTTGAACCCCAGTTGATCCCGTTTAGAATAAAGAATATCTTTAAAACGTACACACCCTATACGCCACAATACTCTCTGCTTTACAACCCAGACTACAACTAAAAGTTTGGTAAAACCACCAAATTATTTTGAATTCTTGCCCTTGCATTTATCTCATGTTTACTGAGGACCTCCTGCTCCGATCTTGGATCATTGAGTACAGTATAAACCTTGTTTAGCGACAGCAGACACACCCCACTGTCCTCCTTATCCGGGTTTAGGGCAGGTTCAGACATTGTTTGGGACAAACTTTGAAACAATATACACAGTTAACTGCGAACTTCTCAGTTCTAAAGGTCGTTCCAGCTAGAGAAAGCTTTTAAGTTTCACTCTTGTGGTTAATTAAGTGTAGTGGAAAAAAACAAACAGTCCGGTAAACACTCACTTTGCAACCTTTGCAGGAACCGATATGAACGCTTTGATCTGAAAGTGGATCCATCACCAGTTGTGTCTGTAACAATTACAATAAACTGTCATTAGCTTCAGTAAAGAACAAGCAGGTGTGACTGTCTTTTGCGGTTGTACAAGTTGTACTTCGTGCTAATGAGGAGTATTGCGTGACAATTCCTATCAAAATGGTCAGTTGTGAAGTTTCATTCGTTTAGTATAGTCATAGTTAGTAGAGGGGACTGGTTATAAAGCGCGGCAAACATCTAAGGAGCAAACAAAGATGCCAAGAATTATGTTGCAAAGTCCACGACCACAATCAGTGTTTTTCGCTCACATACTATGCACGAGTTATGTAATCAAACGTTTATATTGGTAAGTTCCTCGGTCAGTAGTAAACAACTATTGTGTTTTGTTCACAGTCAAGGCCAAAAGGGAGAACAAAAACATCCAGCAAAGAGCTTTGTCGAGTTTCATAACCATTCCACTCTATTAACTATTGAAAACGCTTCATTGCAGGACGGGCATCAATTCAATCGATTTTAAGTAATTCAAAACACAAAATGTTTTTTTTAATGGTTTGTTTTCATAGTTTTTTCTAGTCCCGCAATATCTCAAAGCTTTCTTCGTCTTTTCACACAATCGATAAGTGGATTAGTAAAGATTAGGCACGTATTTGTGATAATAACGTGTTCGCGTATTTAGATAGCCAGACAAAAAGCTTTAAAACGTTTTCAAGACATGCACTAGTTTGTTCTGTATACCAACAAATAGATTTGAGCGAGCTCAACATTCTTTCTCGAAACGTACCCCTTCCTTCTGAATTCCTCTACTTAACACATCGTTAAAAATCGCCATTTTTCCAGAAAAAAAATATTTGGAATGAGAGCCACGCCTCCGCCGCCTTTTCCCTCAGTTCTGGGTGATCTTTCCAATTCTAGACAAGACATATTTTCATTTTTCATTGAGAGGGTGAGTAATTGTGCCAGAATGTACTTGTAGATAATCGCCTTTTTGGCACAAAGAACGAAAACAATCATCACGTAACAAGATAGCAAGGAAATTCCTTAGAGTGTTTTGTTTTAAACCGAGTTAATTTAAAGAACAGTGCTCGTTTTATGTATAAGTATTTTTGTTTTTTCATTTTAAGAATGCCAACTTTTTTGTAACGGCTACAGAATAGGAAATAATGATCATAGCGCTTGTTTCAGGAGCATGAAGCGAGTTACATGCCTGACAACATTCAACCGCTACCGGCTAAGCGATAAAATGGCAGAGTGAGGGTCAGAGCTGGGCTAGACAATGCCTAAATCCATTCGCGATCTCTGAATGCGACTATTCTAGTACTGAAAACTATCATATCACATTGTAGAGTTGATTCAACCATGACTATATTCAATCTCAGAATAGTTTGTCAAAAATATTGTTCAAGAATGTGCACCGCAGGCTGAGAAATGTTATCTAAAGCACTTGCGTATTGCGTTGAGGCAAAAATCTCCGGAAAAGGTACTTAACTTAACGAAAATGTGGTTACATTTTACAATGCCTGTACTTGGGGCAATCTGTGGGTCAAGGGACTTTACTGTTTCTGCTCAAATTTGAGGCTAGCTGTGGCATTTCTATAATGGTCCTAAGAGTGAATATATGTTCACCACTGAAATCCACTGGTAGTCGAAAATATATTTAATCTATTTTGCAATATCATGTTGCGTAAGCCATTTAGCGAGATTGTCGCGCTGACTGAACGATTGTGTATTTCTGACTGAAACAAGTTTGCTACTGAAGTCTCAAAGCATTCTTTGACAAAAAAAAGTTCCACATATAGCATGAAAAAAGTGGAGCCGTGAAGAGACGAAACAGAGCATAACATTCCTACTAAATTTATTGGTCCCTGCGCAGTTCCTAAGAATTTTTTTAACATGTAACATCATGATAGAACCTCTTTTTTGCTAACTAGAGTAGAAACTGAAAGACCGAGGGAAGTTCTCCGCACATTTCATGAAAAGAAAGTAAATTAAAGGTAAAAGTTAAGTAAAATCTCCAAGTTTCTCCTCTCTATGTACTTACCAAGTGTAACTATTCTGCTGTCTTTGTGACGTGGCAGTGAAGAGGTTAGGTGAACTTCAGAAAGAATAAGTGTCAGTGCGACCAGCCAGATCAGTACTGAAATGTTGTTAATTTGGCTCGCCATCTTTCTGTTGAGGAAATTTCCACGGTGAGTTAACTTTAGAATGGAGTTTTCCACCAGCAGCCCTGTATATATATCGTATTTTGAATGTATAATTTTGGGGTGATGATTTCAACGTTACCTCCCACTCATTAAATTCGTTTCCGGCGCGTGTGTGAAAATATTTATTTGCGTCACAGCGTCTGTCGTTTTAATCTAAAGCCGTGTCGAACAGTCAAAAGAAAAATGTTTATAATACGAACTAAAAATTTTAGGAATTACAAACATGCCTATGCAGACATAAACAATGGGGATTTTTGCGAATGGAAACAAGTCATTTTAATTTCATGTACCTTTTTTGACATCACTGATCGATTGTATTTGATTTAGACGAACACGAGACAATTTAAGTGGAGGGAAAAAGACTCTTTAAACAATATTTGCCAATGTGTTTTCCACCTTGTAACATATATCATTCTTGGTAATTTATACTCGTTTTATTTGCCCAAATCGGCATCACGAAGGCCTTTGACTCGGGACTTGTTTAGAAGATTTGCTGCTTTAATTTTTAAAAACAAGAAAATCATGAGTTCAGAGATCAGACGTGTAGTTACGTTATTGAGATAAGGTGTTGAAAGTTTCTAAAGACGTAACGTTAACAAAAAAAGAATATTTGTATTTCTCTATAGATCTTTGTATAATCATCCTTCCCTAAAGAAAAATAATTAACGAGAAACGCAATGATGGGAACTTCCTTTGAACCCTGGTCAATTCTAGAGAAAGGAAGAAATTTTCCAAATCCGGAAAATGAGTCTCGGACGGTCGTAGATGGTCGGAGATATCCTCGGGTCACCGAGAAACAGTTCGGAAAATTCCTGGCTCTAAAAGTCAAATGCTTTATTTGGAACCAATTTCCGAGGTGGATTAAAACAGCTTTAATTCCGACACCATGTGCAAGATGTTATTAAAGGTCGGCAGTCGTTCATTCATTCATCGCGTGTTCGTTAATTTTAGGTTTGTTACTTGTTCGTTCGTTCCGGTATTTCTTCGGGTGTTTTACAACTGTGTGTTGTTAATGTTGGTTGGCGATAGAACAGGACCACACGCAACGAGTATGCCTTGACTCCGCAGGAAAGAAATCTTTCTCACTGAAGTCGTAAATCCGGTTAAATGACGACATGTCATTGCCGAACCAAGTTGAGTGGATTACATATCCGGCTCAGTGCTTTGCAGTAACAATGTTATGCTCAGATTCCTGGAGATTAAAAACATCCCTTCAATAACATAGGTTTATCAGCAGATAACTCAAAATCTGAAATAAAATTTCATATCTCAGACCGACATAACACTTTATGGAAAAGTAAATGTTGACAAGCCAATGTCCTCAATTATTGTAAATTGTCTGGAATAACTTGTTAAGCAACAAAATAAATTTGATCATGATTTATTACGCGGGTTGGACAGCCTCAAAAACTGTATTTCTAAACAATATAAGATGAGGAAGTAGCGACACAAAGCCTGCGTTGATATTCGCTACAGACCCGTTGTTGTAACACCGGGAAAAAAAAAAGCTCTACAGGCATAGAAGGAGAAATTCCCACCTCTGGAAATCCTCAAAATCCGTCTCGCTCGGTTACTATCAGTTAGAGTTATTATGTTACAGTAGCGTACTGTTTTGTCCACGTTATTCTGATATCAAGTTGCGACACAAAATAAGAGACCTTGCTGAGGCGCTTTGCTCAGTGACTTCAGTAGATCGGAATCTACGGAACTAACAAAAGAAGACAAAAGCAAACGAAACAGCCCTGTCGCTCATGGAATACGTCCCACGTAAAATCTTCGCATTAGAACATCAAAATTCCGTTAGTAATTTTTTTGGTCTTTCAAGCCAACGTCAACGGGGCGATTGAAGATTAATTTTTTTTTCAAGTACTAGCTTTGTCCCATCGGTGCCAGATCTATTATCCCAGTGGAGTGAAATTTTAAAGTAAACTGAATGCAGACCCGATTAGACACAAGGAAACACAGCAATTCAGTTCGCGGAAAATCCACTTGCAGAGTTATTGTTGTGTAAAGTCTGTGTTTTTTCTTGGGTGGGGTGAACTATTTTTTAGTGGTATGTAAACTGTTTAATTTTCGTAAGATACTATTCTTTATGTGAACGTCAACAGCTTTGGCGATCGAATAAACTCTTGGCAACAGACCAGAAGAGTCGTTTTTTTCCAAGGAGGTGAATTTGGCAAACTCAAACGGTGAATTCCCTTGGGCAAAGACACATTGTCCTTCTGACAAACCTATCGTTAAGAAAAATAAGAGAATTACTGAGATTCATCGAATGTTTACATCTGTTAATTAATAGCTGGAGTTTTCTTGCAACTGGTGATGAAAAACAAAATCCATGAAGAATGATCAGGACTAGGGTGTGTATTCGCTGAGACGCGCGAGAAATTCCGAGATTCCAACTTCTCTTCTGTTGGCGTTTTCTTCATCAGTTCACTGGTTTAGCTTGTAAAATATTCAAAAACATCCGAATGAATGTTGAGTAGATACGATTGATGAAGAATGTAAATATTACTTACAGTTTTGTTTTAATGAGTGGTGGGACCACAAAAGGTCACATTAAGGTAAGCACCAGTTGCCGGGCGTGGTCCGAAACGGGAATATAACACATCTGAGGTACGAAGAACGAGACAAACTTGCGTAGCAAAAGGGCAAGAGACATCACTTTATCGGGTAAACAAAGCCATATTTAGTGCTAAATTTGAACTGAATAGCATGCATACACGTATTCTACAGGTCAGTCCAAAGTTATATTTAAGTATGTAATTTGACATAGCCGCGCCTAAAAAGGTTATTGATTTCTGATAGAAGCAGCCAATGACATTGAAAGTTTTATGTCATCTCTTATTTTGGATCAGAAAAGCAAACATACTCCTCAAAATCCTTAAAGAGCAATGCAACAGCTTCAAATAAGCGAAATCGGAGAAATTTAATCCGGATGCCGAGGTCAAAGCACATTTTTCGTTGCATTACATAGCCTTGGTGTGTACATTAAGATTTCGCAAATTCTAAAAACTTAAATGTGGCAAGAGAGTTGTCAGTTTCATCAGGTTTCAAACTGTAATAAACACGTTTGAATCGCTGTTGCTTGTCGATGTTAATATCGCTCAGAAAAATGTACGTAATAAGGTTAACTCATCACATCAGGACCAATACTTCTTTTTTTAAACATTACTTTGTACCTCGCCCGTCTATTAGACCTCTATTTCCCGCACTGCTCGACTCATAGATGAAATAGGACTGGTCCATTTTCCTCGAATTGAGTCAACCGTGCATATAAATTCCGCCCTAACTTTTTCTTACTGATAAATTTTACCCATTCTTGTGACTTAAGATTTTTAAATCTCTTTGGTCTGCTCAAACTTCCCAATTTAATTCAACACTTCAGTCAAGTTCGTGCAAGAAAGTTAAAAGAGCGCGTTTCATCTCATTTCGTGTTCAGCTTATTTAACTTCAAACTGAAATAACAAAAATATATTTGCTAGATTCCAACAACGGATTGCCCAATAAAAGTCATGAAACAACAGTATCGACATTTGTTCTTGGGCACTCAACTGATAAATAACAACAGATATGTAAACACCTCGGAGTATCTTTGGACTATTGTCTGGCGCGGCACCGGTAAAGAAAAGGAAATGGCAACAAAACTGATTAGGAAAACCGGTTGCGGAAGTGAAATGGGGCCGACAGTTGTTGTATAACGGCGATATATTTGTATTTCTCGTAAATTTGTAAACTTTATTTTTGTTGAATTTCCGTCCAGACTCCGGAATGAGGAATGAAGCTAAACAATCCACCTGTGAATTCCCCACGGGAAAATTCAGACTCGTATGATTTCTCCTTTTTCACAAACCAACCGGAATAACCTCTAACATTATTTTCTTGGATTTATAGTCTCAACAAAGCAAGGAATGTAAAAAATCCTGACATTTATGGAAAGCTAGCCAATTTTGAGGGTTAGACATTTTTGGAAAAACAACTGCTCCAGCTACTGGCTTTTACAATAGAATTATCAGGCTTTTATCCATATTCTTTGTCTCAAATGTAAGTGTAAGGACGTGCAATCTTACCGTTTTTGTCCTGAATCAAAGAAGCGAAAGAACGTCAAATTAACTTCCCAGATGTTTCAAACAAAGAACAATGAAGTTGTCAGTCTGGGTCGCCTTCGGGAAGCGTGCGCAACCTTGACAACTCATTTTAAACCATCATTTGATTGGACGAGACAAAGGTGGGAATATTAAACTCGCCCTTTTCACGTGTGAGATGGCTTTACACGTGCTGTAAAATCTCACTCGCGTGTGATATTTTTTTGCGTATTAAATCTGACTGAACGTGATTCAGTTAAATCGTGAGCAAGGTGTTCAACTAGTCTTGACGAGAACGCAGTCCAGTTCAGATTCTTAAATTATTTATTTTATAGTGTTGTTAGACACGAAGGGTTTAGATAGGTTTGCTGAACACAGTGTACCGGTGTTACAGGTTTTGCAAATCTCAGATCTCAGCTAGGAGCTAAAAAAAAAAGCATTACATTACAGATGACAGTTAACATTTTGACTGATCATAGCTCCGTTTTAAGTTAATCCCATCCACTCATGCATGCCAACAAAATTTTCAATTTGTCTTTTTTCAAAAATTTTTGCATTTTTAAGGCCCTTTCCACACTAAACCGGAGAAATTTGACAACGTAGCGTTACTTTTACGGCTAGGCCTACCGTCTACACTAATCCGGCATCACGAAAACGAAGCTTTACGAAAACACTCTTTAAATTGAAACCATTTGAAAACGACGACTTTGCGATTTAGTGTGGACGGAAAACATTTTGAAAGTGGAGCTTTTTGACAATTATGACGTCACGATAATCACGTTATTTCCCTGCTCGAGTTTTACTCAAACACAACTCAATAAAGACCGGTGATTGTTGTGTTTCCAAATATTTTCGCCATAGTGCGGACAAGAGGTAACATCTCATTTATACTTATTTTGCATGGTAATTTTTAGGAGAAGATACAGATTAACCATTCACCAAACGAGCCGGCTCGGCAGTGGCAAAATTTGTACGCGCGTTAAGTGTTGAGTTCATATATTTAGCGGCTCGTTTGGCTCGGCAGTGGATGAAAGAACGAGGAATAATTGTATGTGCATTAAGTGTTGGGTTCATATATTTAACGGCTTGTTAGCTCGTTTGGCTCGTTTGACTTGGCAGTGGATAAAAGAATGAGGAATAATTGATATGCGTGTAAGAGCAAACGAGCCAAACGAGCCGAAAAAGCCGGCTCGTTTGGTGCATGGTTAAAAGTGGCCCTGTATTCTGTAGTTTACCCCAGAATTAAACCCAAAGAGGTGCTGAATGGGTATATTGTCACAAAACTTGCCACAAACTAGCTAAATAGCACTACAGACACACTCCACCAACAATAATATAATTATATCTTCAGACTTCTCAAACTTGTATATAACCCCTTAATATTTGTCCCTTATAACCAAATTGCACACTACATACTTAATTTCCGCAGCACTTACATTTTGTACACTGGTATTAAGCTTAGATACAAGCGGTGTATACAAAATCGAGACATTATAGAAATATAGCCTAGGTGTAGCAAGGAGCTTACATAGAAGCTTGCATCGATCTCAGAATGAATTCACAGTAATATCGTAAGTGCTAAATCGTGACGGAAATTGAATATCGCCACGATTACAACAAACATTGCTGCATCTTAGTATTTTAGTATTCAACTTACCCTTGGTTTTTGATAGCCTTCGAGGAGTCTTTGATCCAGTTTTAACCTTCGATCACAGATCATAGATCAAGTGTTCTTTTTTTCTGGCGAACGAGGAAAGAGAATATCAGGCAAGACAAATTGATTTTTCCGCCAATTTAGTCTGCGCAACACTGTCCTGTAACTTTAGTGTTATAAGATGAAGTTTCTGTCTCGAGTCCATCTTCGATCCCAACTTTAAAGGCCTAATGAAGTGACAAGTGATGAAACTCCTGACTGGCTGTCGTAAGTTTCCCCTTGAACTAATGCAAAATTTGGAACACTATCATTCCAGTTTCATCCCTTGTCATTTTCTTATAGCTCCGAACAGGCTCCAAGCGACTTCTAGACCTCTCAATGCAGCCCGCGCGCGTGGTAAAAATTCAAAATGGCCGCCATAAGCGAAAATTCACATTCTAAACAGATGTGAGGGCTCCCTGTGCGTACACTGCGTCAAGAGCTCGCGGGATTCAGGAATTGCCTGCACCATGTGCACAGCAGTGCTTTTAATAACATTCAATCCATACTTTTTTTCCCGCGAGGCGCGAACAAGAAGTTCGCGCCATTTCGTGGAATAATAAACACTGGGTCACAGACAAATATCAGGAAAATATAAAACGGGACTGGAAGCTTTCAAAGCACACTCGGGCACAGCCCTCAAATTTGGCCGGTGTAATCCTTTGTCTAGTACCCTAACTTTGGCTATTCATATTAAATGTTCGGATTTGTACACTGTAATTTCTGACGCGTGTTGGCTACCCGTCAAGACGGTATTTCATAGTTGGCGGTGAGATTGTTATTAGTATAAAATACACTGTACGCATGCATTAAAAAAACATAATATTAGAGCTTACCAGCTCAGCTAAATGCGGTCAAATGTGATACGAATTTCAGTGTCCGTCGATCCCAATAAGACTACTGTCTACCGCACAGGCCCATGAACGCATGTAGTCTATGTAGTTGCGTGTAGTGGGAAAACGCGTTCACGAGGTTATCGGCTTTCATCGCGTGTAAAAATTGAGCTAGACATAACAAATTTCATACAAGATGTAACAACAGCTTTATCTGGCACGCCAAATCGTTATCAAACTTGTTTAATATAATCCCCATAACACCCAAGAAGCAAGGGAAAAACTTTCGGACGAATGACCAAAATCCAAGGAAACTTCTCTGGGTCCTCTCTATGCGAGCCCTGTACTGAACGAGGGCGCCTTCCCTTCGCATTTTTCGCGACCTCGGACACACTCGACTCTAATGGGGACTAGAACCAAGCTTTGACAGCTGTATGATAAAGAACTCATTTACAGCAACGGTAAACAGTGAATACTCAGAACTCTGTTTTGAACCTTTTCCCCAGAATGTTACAATGAGGTCACATGAAAATTGGACCTACCCAAAGTTTAAGAGATATAGAGTTGGAGTCAAGCCAAGATTAAGATAAACTGACTGTCAGCTCTTTGATACGGGGAGAAAACACCGGTAGATAAACTCGAGAACGATTTTTTTTCATCTTTATCTTCCTTAATAGCAAGCAATTAAGAGATGTGCTTGGAATACATTAGATTGATGTGACTCGTGATTTTTCCGCCAGTTTAGTCTGCGCAACACTGTCCTGTAACTTTAGTGTTATAAGATGAAGTTTCTGTCTCGAGTCCTCCAAATGTTTTCACTGTCAAATGATCTCAAATGTTTTGAGTACTGAGGTCAGCCGGATGTCTGTTTGACATGCACTCACAAAATTGCTCCGCTAAAATGCTGTAACTGAAGCCGCTATAAAATAAGAAAATTGATCAGTACCGAAATAATTGCATGTACCTGAATGACGTAATCCAATGTAAAGGTGTTTTATTCCGACTGAGTCTTCGGAAATGCTGTAGTACCGTGAGCATGATACGTATTGATAACTAGGTTAGTCGGCCGAGAGTCAGTCGATAACGCGTTTGTCTACAGTCCCCACAAGTGCTATTTTACGTCCAAGAACACAGAAAAAGCTCAGTTTAGGACCCAGTTTCGCTGTTCTGCTTCCGCGTCCGTGTAGAAGTAAATTGCAATTTGGTTAGACTGCAGCATGCCAGAAACACGACTCTGATGCAGAAGCCGTGCCACTGTACATAACTATCAAATTCAGGATTTTGCGGAAGAACAGTCCCATACTATACTTGAACTCCTCGCGGGAACAAATTAAATCCCGCCAAAACACATTGACATAAATTATGAATTTGCACTGCGTATTTGAAATCACTGCCGCAAGTTTAGAAACGTGCAGCACGGCACAGCTTGTCGAAATTGACTGCTTTTGCCTCTGCCGTACTTTTTCTAACTTAAATCCTGAATTTAGTTCGGCAAAGAAGAAACGTGACGTCTGAACTGCACCTAGTCGGTTAGCCCTGCCATTGAACCCTTTATAGCTTCCAAACTTCGTCCACCACTGAATATACGCGTTATTTAACACCAGGAAATTATGCTGATGGACTACATTCCAAGCAAATAGTTTGACTGAGTTAGTAATTGGCGCAAGTAAAATCTAGTACACAAGACCACAATATGTTCTTACTAACTGAACAGTCCCCTCAAGATGGTGTGTTTCCATATCTGAGTCCCCGATAATAGGCTGGGGTAAACGCAGTGGAAACCTGGCAGGGCAAACCAACCGGATGTCGGTGGTTTTCAGTGGAGTGTGAACGTCACATACAGCAACATTTTAACTTTTTCAGTCACTTGCTTTATCGACATAAAGTAAAGGCTAAAACACGGGCTGTTATTAAGTTCAAATTAAAGAGACTTTTCGGTTATCGGCTCAATTTCTAATTGGCAAATTCACACTAAAATTCAAGTGCTCATTCTGAAGCGCGACGATGAAATCATGTAGATAGTTGGTCTCGTTAGCCTTAGTGGCCGCCGAGATCGGTCGATCGTGCAATCGTGCAAGGAGTGCTTTGCACAGATGACTGTTGTTTCACGGACGCGCACGCAATCTCTTCTAGATTCGTCACGCACTCTTCCCCAAGTCACCAGGAAATGTTGCGTGACGAGTCCGAGGAAGGCCTTCAACAGACGAAACTGCGCGGAAATGTTCTCTTCGCTTCTCGACCACTTTTGTTAGAGGCTGAATGAAAAGCACTTGCGCGAGAAAGCAAGCTTATTACAAGGTTTTCGTTGTCGAGTCCCTACAAATGTTGTTTTTGTATGATGCACCGACTAGGGATCACTTAGTCTACACAAAAGCTGTAAAATAGCCGTAATATGAAAATTGAGAAGTTTACGACATCGCTGCACTGATCGACAACAGTATACCAGTTAAGAAAGAAAATTCATTGCACCGATCGCGACCTTTCTGTAAAGTGCTGCAAGATAATTTTTGTCGTCTCGAGTCTGTACAAATAAATTCCCTAGAATTACGTGACTGGCTGGGGTCAGTCTGCGATGTCTTTGAGTCTCTAAAAATTCTGTATAGATACCCGCAATTACTGAAATAAAACGAATAAAGTGCGAAACACTGCTCTGTGACTAAAGTGTTATAAGATAACGTTTCTGCCTCAAGTCCTCCCAAATGTTTTCACTGTTAAATGTTCGCCTATTGTCTGTTAGACACTCACAAAATTGCCACACTGAAATGCTGTAAAATAGCTGCAATCCGGCAAATAAGAAAATTGATCAGTAGCGAAATAATTGTACCTGACTGACGTACTACAGTACAAAGGTGTTTTATTCCGAAGTCTTCACAAACGCTGTAATAGCATGATACGAAACATTGACAATTAGGTTAATCGGCCGAGAGTCAGTCGATAACCCTGGCGATAACCCATTTGTCTACAGTCCCCACAAGTGCCACTTTGCGTGAACACAGAAAAAAAAACTTTTAGGACCCAGTTTCGCTGTTCTGCTTCTCCCCGGTGCAGAAGTAAATTGCAATTTGGTTAGACTGTAGCATGCCAGAAACACCACTCTGATGCAGAAGCCGTGCCACTGTAACTATCAAATTCAGGATTTTACTGAAGATCAGTGCCATATTATAACTCCTCGCGGGAACAAATTAAATCCCGCCAAAACACATTGACATAAATTATGA
>OFEQ01000015.1_pt1 | contig 14720 bp, 12 predicted proteins | sample 1521141 | NCBI WGS metagenome assembly OFEQ01 (sample SAMN04272335, study PRJEB24112) | coral metagenome | biome: Coral reef; feature: Shallow seawater; material: Coral tissue | host: Coral | place: China: South China Sea | collected 2014 | reverse complement strand
GAGTGGCCTGGAAACTAGAGCCGGCGACTCGAGTTTTGTTTCAACCAACTTGTGCGTGTTAATTCTTGTAAAACCTTTTAGCAGTAATTAGGGTTGAAGATGAAAGAATTGTATAGTATACTAGTTTATTTAACGTTGTTAATTCTTCCAAACACACGGCGAACGAGTGGCAGTAATGCAGAGGAGACTTCTGAGCGATACAAAATTGAAGGCAAGATAACAATCCAAGGTTTCAAGCCATCCGGTAAGAACTTAGTTTACCATTCAGCTTGTCTGTATTTAGATGGTTAATACAACAAAACGTAGTGTTATCCTTGACTCTTCTGTAGACAGCCTTTATTTTTCTGTAACGTACACTAACGCACGATCAGCTCAAGTTACAAAAGAGTTCTTATAGGTTTGAGGGAGCAACTTCAGAATACCCGTCCACTTTTAAGCATTATTAATTTACTGCTCCCGTGGTCCCGCAGTGGGAAGGTTAATAGCGATACTGGCTATCGCCCCAACAGTCCCTCCCGCAGTCCCGCACTCCCGAAGTGGGGGAATAATTATATTTGGATTAGTAAGACTACTGCTCCCGCAGTCCCGCGCTCCCGAAGTGAACGAAGAATTAAAGTGGGAGTAGTGAGACTACTGCTCCCGCACTCCCGCACTCCCGAACTGAACGAATAATTAAATTGAGACCAGTAGAACTACTGCTCCCGCAGTCCCTAACTCCCGACGTGGAGGAATAATTACATTGAGACCAGTAGAACTACCGCTCCCGCAGTCCCGCAGTCCCGACGTGGAGGAATAATAATATTGAGACCAGTAGAACTACTGCTCCCGCAGTCCCGCAGTCCCGAAGTGGACGAGTAATTTTTAAACGGTTTTGTGTACGAATGACATTGTTTATTTCTTTACTAAACAGACAAACATCAACTAAATTGAAAGACATCAAGTACATTTTCAAACTTGAACTTAATATTTCGATTGGAGATGCAAAATTGAAAACATAATTATATGGTCGTAGAAATGCTACGCGCTTGTCACCCTATGTGTTTGTTGACAACAAAGTTATTGATTGAATTGAAAATACTTAATCAGTCAAATTTCAAATTGTTCGATTTGTCTTTTCCGCTTTCTTATTGAAGTGGAAATGCTTAACAGCGACAGAGTTAAACGGAACGATATGCCTTTACACTATATCACTTCATCAGTAATGATTGTCCTATTCATAACGCAGTTCAAAGATAGTTGAAGTGTATCATTATGTACTTATGAAAGAAAGTTGTTGTTTTGTAAATAAGCTCTCATAGGAGCCGAAATGTCACTATGAATGCCTTTGTTGAACGCATTATCAAACTCGGTGTCACTGACAGCAGTGGTGGATGGCCATGGGTTTGGCTTGGATTTAATGAACACCTTACAGTTTCCGCGAGCTCTGGGAACGGTAAATTCGATCAGTCTTCCAAATCCATCTTCTTCCAATGACCTGGTTGCGCTCGTATATTCTGCTTCAGCGATGTGCTTGTTGGATCTCTTACCATGCTTAAAGCTTCGGAATGTTACTACTGGTCCCTGAGCAAGAAGAACCTGGTCTCTGATGGTTTGTATGGTGGGCTGGTCCACAGTTTTGTCGCAGGCGGTGTTTGTTAACTCCTTGAGGAACTGAAATTAATATGACCAATGTTATAATGATTTAAAGTTTCGCAAAGATAACAGGCACTAGCCTAAAAGATAAACTTAATTTAAGGTCATAGAAATGGAAATTTAGATTAGAGTAGTTTTTCTGTTTTCAGTCTGTCAAGCGTAACACGAATCTCTTCGCGCGCTTTCTTTTGCATCACGCTAGACGGACTGAAAAAAACGAGGGGCCCTTCAAAGTCTAACGGGAAGTGAAAGTTGAAGTAAAATACCGGGCGTTGGGTGGGATTAATCGAATGATAATAGTGAAAGCATTGAGTAAACCTAGTGCTAGAAATAGAAATTATCTATATTGTATAAAGTGTAGGGATGTTTTGAATGTGATGGCGATATTTTTACGCGTTATTTCGATGCGTTTAAATTAGTCAAAATTCTGGGAGCAGAATAGCCAGAATGGAAATCCAGTTATTCCGGAATGGGAATAGCTCCCAAACAAACGCTTATTCGCATTATTCCAATTCAGTATTCTTATTCCGGAATGATTCCAAACGAACGCGCCCTAACATTATAAAACAAAATTGCACAGTAAATGTATTTCTCACATACGTTGCATAAAATGCTCTTCTGGCTCTCTAGGTGGTTAACAAAGTCTGTTGCTCTCTCTAGAGTCGCCTTCTCAATTTGCGTCGGTGGGGATGTGGCCGGGACACCCGCTAAGAGTTGCTTCATCGTGTGTTCGAATACGTGCAGTGCTGTTGCCATTCTGGGTAGTAGCTCCGGGAGTTTAGACTTTGGAGGAACCTTTCCTTCTCGAATGGCGTCATTCACATCAGAAACAAACTGATCAGTGTTCTCCCTCAGAATTGCTTGCGCTTCTTCGCTAAAGTAGAATCGTAGTTGCAGGGAGGTTTTAGTGATGTTTTCAAAACACTCATTGAAGTCCTCTACTACCTCAGTTGACAGCTGTTGCATGGTGCTTTCCATCTGGGTTAGTGTAGGTCTTAAGGCCAGTGGGATGGCGAACAACATCCTATCAACCAAGCCATGGCCGTGATCCATTTTCGCGATTAACTTAGCGGCAGAGTGTTCGCAGGAATTATGCGGCTCTCTTCTGTAGAATAATGGTATGAACAACGTTCTCCTGAAAAGAGCTTGCAGAGCAACTGAATGTCCCCGGTAGCGTTTTCTTCATCTGATTTCATTAGTTTGTTTAGCACATCAAACACTTCGGGCGAAAGCATAAAGCCTTTTCTCTGCGTTGCTAGTGTTTTGGTCAGCCCGGAGGAAGTTGTCTTGCTGATGATTGATGTGGTCAGGTTTAAGTGCTCTAGTGGATCCTGAGCCGCGTATTGGATTGCGGAAGATTTTCCTGCAAGAAGAGAGTTAAAAACGTTGGAAAAATTTCGCTATACACAATCGTACGGCATTCAATAGGAGAGCGGTTTTTTACTGAATGATAAAGAGTTGAAACATCAGCGATTAAAAAACAGGGCTTCCAATGTATTACTTCAATAAAGATGAAATCAAAATAATTTACCTGTTCCTGGATAGCCAACAAAGATTGTAAAGATATTCAGCGGTTGACTGTGGGTCAAGGTTTGCACGGTTGCTTGATTGGCCGCAAGAACATATGCCGTTGTTGTTAACAGCGATGGGATAAAATAACCTTCGCAGCTACCTACTGCAAGCGATTTGTTTTTCACGAAGTTGTGAACTTCTGCTGTAGTAAACAGACTGCGATACTGAAACTGCACTTCGTTGAGTCTCTTCTGCAAATTAACCCAGGTTTGCTCGTTCTGTTTGTTGAGTTTAGAAAGAGCATACATTTTGAACCGCTTGGAAAAAAAACACTTGTGACCGCGACCAGGGGAAGATGTGGAGTGTAACAGAGTCGGTGGATGTAAGCTGTAATACAAAGATTCTGCAAATTAAGATTTACTTCTTGACCAATGAAAAGCCAGGCGTGCTTTTCAAAGGAATTGTTGCATTGATCTCGAATGGTTACGAAAGACAAAGGATATAGTTGAATCAAATGCAAATGGAATTCGTATTAATCAGTTACTTTAAATCGCATTGTTAAACAAACAATAAGTTTGTGGTTTTTACGTCATACTTACTTATCATCAAGTCGGTCGGTGTAAGTCGCAAAATTGGTTGTCTGTATATTGATATTGTTGAATTTGTGAATGAGCGGATAAGTCGTCATATTTTTTTCGGTTTTTTCCCTTTTGTTTACTCTATTTTTTTATTGTTTATGGTTAACTACCGCGGAAGAGGTAGTGCGCTAGTGAAATCATAGATAATAGTCAGAAAGCTAGTTTCTTTTGATGGTAATAAAAAGGTGAGATATCTATTGAGAAAAACACCGAGATTAGAAATAATTATAGGACGGCGGTAATGAAAAGTAACCGTCTGCATGTAATTTGCATATCGCGCGATATATGGATGGGAGTTTTAATTGAAAAGATATCAGTAACACTGGAGTAAAGAGTTGATACATAGCGTGGTAGAAATTATTAAGAAGTATGGAAGATAAAGGAATCCAAGTTGCAATAGGATTGAAACGGCAGCAAAAAGTTAGTACTGTTAGTCAGTCTCCCATAGAAGCTCCTAAGGAAGAACGCGCAATGCAATGCGGTAGTTCTTTGAGAGGGAGTTATGGGTGCAACTGCAAGCATAAAAAGTGGCGATACGACGATCTGGTAGCCCGAATGCAAGACAAGGAAATGCTGGTTGACTGGCTGATGGCTGAAGGGTTGATTGCCGGGGGACGTCTGTGTCCCCTGTGCAATGAAAAGATGACTTTGACAAAATGCGAGGACCGATCCGATGGTTGGAAGTGGGGATGCAGACGTCAAGAAAATAACAAAAGACACAAAACCGAGATATCGATCAGGAAAGGGAGCTGGTTCGAAAAAAGCAAAATGACTTTGGAGGAGGTTCTGAAGTTGACATATTGGTGGTGTCAAGACCTGGATCAGGCGCAGATTAAACACGAGTTAGGACTTGGCGAAAGCACTGGTGTCGACTGGGACAGCTTTTGTCGTGAAGTGTGCGAAATCAGTCTTCTTGAAAACAGCGAGATACTTGGGGGAGAAGGAAAGATCGTACAGATCGACGAAAGTAAGTTTGGAAAAAGAAAATACCATCGAGGTCATCATGTAGAAGGCCAATGGGTATTCGGGGGAATTGAGCAGGACAGTAGGAAATGTTTCCTGGTGGCGGTGGAGAAACGAGACGAAGGAACACTACTTCCAATTATTCAAAAATGGATCGCTCCAGGAACAATTATTGTTTCCGATTGCTGGAAAGCATATTGCAATCTTGAGAACCATGGTTATGAACACCGAACTGTCAATCACTCAGTTGAATTTGTGAACGAAGACGGTGACAACACAAATAAAATTGAAGGACATTGGAGGCACGCGAAATGCAAACTACCTAAATTTGGTGTTAGGAAACATCTGTTTTCAACGTATTTAGCTGAATTCATTTGGCGGTACACGCACAGAAACGAAGACTTGTTCCAGGTTTTTTTAAAGGACGTTAAACAAATATACGCACCAACTATGGTAAATTAAGTTATTATTGTCATACGGCGAGGAAAACAAGCCAGACATTGTTGAACCGCGCGAATTGGCATGTTTCTCTGTTAACAGCTTCTTCAGTGTAAGTCTTTTATTGATGGTGTAAAAATACCAGCGCGTATGAAATTTGTAAGTTACGCAACTAGCAGTTTGGGTGATACGGTGAGTTGTGATATGAGGTCTGTGTAGTGTGTTAAAATAAAGCAAACCATGGAATAATTAGATATTTGTTGTTATTTTTACTTTGACATGGAAAAACGCACCATTGGAAAATTCCCTCTGTTTGAGTTCTTGTTCGACATGCGCGGTAAAGGCATATAGCGCTGTTATGGGCGCAGCGACCTACAATATGCTTCTTACTTACATTGTGTTAAGCATGTTTGCGTATTCGCTCTTAGAAACAAACGTGTTGGGGTTTTACAGCTTTTAGAACGAAGCATAATTATGTTGTTACCGTGTCTGGGTTGTCGTTTAGCGTGCTACATAAGTGGCTAAGCATGTTTGCGTATTTCGCTCATAGAAACGAACATGTTAAGGTTTTTATCGTTTTTAGAACGAAGAATAGTCATGTTGTTAACCGTGTTTGGGTTGTCATTTAGTTTGGGTTGTTATTTAGCGCGCTACTTAAGTGGCCAAAGTATGTTTGCGTATGGAAAAATGTGCATGGTCCTTGTTGGGGTTTTACCGCTTTTTGTGACGTTGTTCGTTTGCTGTACATTTCGTGATGACGGTACGGAATGGTTATATGAAGTATATGACGACTGAAGGACTGCGGGACTGCGGGAGCAGCTGATGACGGTACGGAATGTTTATATGAAGTATATGACTACTGAAGGACTGCGGGACTGCAGGAGCATCATTCGAAGACGCGACTGCGGGACTGCGGGAGCAGCATGAAAACGTTTATCAAAGTGGACGGGTATTCTGAAGTTTAGCCAACAATTTAAGTCATGACTTGTATGTCGATAAGTATCAACTGAGGGAGATGTGTATGACACTAAGCATAGCTTGCCACTATTCTGTTGTTCACTGCTAGACCAAACTTTCAGAGGAATCCATTTTTATTTACAATTGTTTTACATCTACATGTATGACTGATGTGAAGGACATTTTGTTATACTGAACTCGAAGTGCAAATACTAGGGTCATGTGACTTTGAACGCTTAGTGGATGTTGTTGCCACCACTAGGAGATGTTGTTTACTAGCTTTTTGGGTCGTAATTCGTCGTAGAGATTGCTGTTCATTTCAAGTTCGAATAAATGGTTTAACTCAGAACCATGCTGGTAGCAAAGCGAGGTTATCGTCGGGGAAATTTGCCGAATTCAAGAAAACGCCGTTAAATTCGAAGAAGAAGAAGCGCCGCGACCGAGCGAAGGGCACAGACGATGGCGAAGATATCCGCGAGGAAATTGCAGATAAAATAGAGGATCAAAAGATCAAGAAAGCCAAATCGAAATCGCTATTCACAAGGCGAAAAAATCAGCTGGCGGATTTATTGGAAGATGGAGTGTCGAGTAACCGTGAAATAAGAGCTGCGAGGAGAAAACTTGACGAAGCCCAAGAGAATGTTGTTGAAGATTTGACATCGTTGATTGTGTTGTATTCGGAAATTAGAGATCGGCATGCTGTTGAGAAAACAAGCCGCGAACTTGACGAAATCGAGAAGGAATTCTGTAATGCCCAAGAGAGTGTACAAGAATATTTGGACGCTAATAAGGATGAATTATCGAGTCAAGCGTCAGGATTTTCCGGGAAATTACGTAATTTGCATTCACAAGAAACGAAAGCTCGCCAGCGCGTGACCGAGCTCGAGGAGCGATTACGTGAAAAAGAAGAATCTGTCAAGCGTGCTCAAAAGAAAATGGAGGAAGATTATGCCCGTTGTCAAAAACAAATGGAAGCCGAAGTTAGAGAGGCGAAGGAGGAATTAGCCCGTGCAAAAGGAGATTGCAAAGAGAAATATTCGAAGCTCGAGAGTGCCATAGACGAGGAGCTTGAGTTGTCGGTTCCAAGCCCGCCAAAAAAGGATGTTAAGCCAGAAGAGAAGGAGAAGACTGTAGAAGAATCACCGAAACATGAGCTCGGGAAAGACATGTGGAAACAATTGACGAGGGTTTCTATTCCGGTATTTAGTGGAGACAAGCGGTCGTATGGAAGCTGGAAGGCAGCATTTATGGCTTGTGTTGACAAAGCGCCAGCCACTGCGGAGTACAAATTGTTGCAGTTGAAGAAGTATTTATCTGGAGAAGCGTTGGCAGCAGTGGAGAGCTTAGGACATTCAGCCGAGGCCTATGAAGCGGCCAAGAGCAGATTGGAGAGAAAATTCGGTGGTCAACGTCGTCAGATCAATTTGCACTTAGAGGAATTGGATCAGTTCCGACCGATTCGTCCTGGAAACGCCAAGGATCTAGACAGGTTGGCAGACTTACTGGACGTGATTGTCATTAATCTGAAAGAGGCCGGAAGAAAAGAGGAACTTGGCAATGGGTCCTTGTACATGAAGGTACAAAAGAAAATGACCAGCACTATGCTTGCTAATTACAACAGATGGGTGTTTGAGCAGAAAAAAGTGGAATGCGTTGAGACACTGCGTGAGTGGATCATACAAGAAGCTGAATTCCAGACTGTTGCGGCAGAGACACTATGTGGACTGATAGGAAAACGAAGAGATAGCTCGCATACATTCTTTGGTCGGCCGAGCGGTTCAGGAAAGCCTGTAAGCACAAATTGCCCACTTTGTAAGAGAGATCATCCAGTGTGGAGCTGCCAAGAGTTTAAGAAAATGGATGTGCAAAGTCGTTGGCAAAAGGCTAAACAGTTAAGACTGTGTTATCGTTGCCTCGGACAAAATCACAAAGGAGGGCGATGTGCTCGAAATAGTCGCTGTGGTATTGATGGCTGTCAGAAAACACACAATCGGGCACTGCATGGAGATCAGTTTGTAAGTGGCGGAAGGGTTAGCGAGTCACAAGTGATGGAGCCAGAGAGGAGCCTACCCTTGGACATGGGAGCTAGTGAAAACAATTCACTCAGTTCTGGCACGGAGGGGGAGCGAAGCATGCATCCTGAACACTCCTTGACAACAACCATGGCAACCACAAAAGCTCCAGAGCCAGCAAAGTATCTCGCCCTGCGTACAGTTCCGGTGGTGGTGAAGAATGGGGAGCGAACAATGATTGTAAATGCCTTACTAGATGATGGCAGCACAAAGACCTACATAAATGGTGATGTGGCTGCCGAGCTAGGATTGGAAGGAAGTACCCAGCGAATCACAGTTAATGTGTTAAATGGCGAGGAAGATTCTTTTGAAACCATGCCAGTGGAATTTGACCTGCAGAGTACTGATGGCAAGACTCGTGCAAGAATTTCAGCATTTACAGCAACACGGGTGACTGGAAACATGAGGCCAGTTAACTGGAAAGGGCAATCGGGAAAGTGGAAGCACCTGCAAGGTGTCGACTTCCCAAATCTTGGCCCTCGGCCAATCATTGATATGTTGATTGGCATAGACTATGCCGAATTGCACTTTTCCATTAGAGATGTCCGTGGCCAACCTGGGGAGCCGGTGGCTCGACTGACACCTTTAGGCTGGACGTGCATTGGTTCACCTAAGCTGACAGAGGACAGCGTGCAGCAGACAAATTTGAACATGGCCTATTTCGTTCACCAGCAAGAGAAGGAATTGAGCTCTGTATTGCAGAAGTTTTGGGAGGTCGACTCATCTGGGTCAATCATAGAAAGAGAACCGCTGAAAAAAGAGGAAGTGTCAGCGATAAAAGCATTTGAGAACTCAGTGCAGTTTAAAGGGGAGAGATATGAAGTAGAGATGCCATGGAAACCAAACGCCCCCGAGTTACCAAACAACTATGAGATGGCAGTGAACCGGTTGATCAGCACTGAAAAGAGACTTCTGAAGGATCCTCAACTAGCGGAGTCGTATTCAGAAGTTATCAGCAAGTACACAGAGAAGGGCTACATTTCTAAAGTGACACCCTCTAAGACAGAGGAGAAGGCCTGGTATCTTCCACACTTTGCAATTGTAAGACCTGAAAAGACAACTACAAAGACTAGGGTGGTTTTCGATGCGTCTGCAAAATTTAATGGACTGTCATTGAATGACGTCATCTGCCAAGGACCAAAACTCCAAAGGGATATCTTTGATGTACTGATCCGTTTTCGACGTTTTCCAGTAGCCCTAGTATGTGACATTGCAGAGATGTATCTTAGAATCGGGATATCACCCTCGAGTAGACCATTCCATCGTTTCTTGTGGAGGGACATAGATCAGTCAAGACCTCCAGATGTTTATCAGTTCAATAGCCTTGTCTTTGGAGTCAACTCTAGCCCATATCAGGCCCAATTTGTTTCACAGAAGCATGCAAGGGAAAACCAAGAGCACTACCCGAGAGCTGCCGAGACAATCTTGGAGTCTACCTACATGGATGACAGTATGGACTCTTCCCCTAGCGAAGAGGAGTGCGTAAAACTTTACGAGGAACTATCAGCACTGTGGGGGTCTGCAGGCATGCATGCCAGAAAGTGGCTTTCCAACTCAGAACAAGTACTTGAGAAGATACCTGAAGAAGACAGGGCTGCAGAAGTTGACTTGGACAAAGGAAATTTGCCGTCAATGAAAACGCTTGGTGTGTTGTGGTTGGCTAAGGAAGATGTTTTCACATACAAAGTGAATCCACCAGATGAGAAGTTCCAGTTGACCAAGCGAAATTTCCTGCGTAAGATAGCTATGCTGTTTGACCCTATGGGGTTTCTGGCGCCATATGTAATCCGGGCAAAGATTCTACTGCAAGAGATGTGGACCTCAGGATTAGATTGGGATGACCCACTAGACCCAAGCCAAGCTAGACAGGCCAAGAAGTGGTTTGAAGAACTCACAGAGTTGTCAGACGTGCAAGTCCCTCGTTGCCTGCAGTTGAACTCACATGTTGAAACAGTTACCTTGCACACTTTCACAGATGCATCAGGGGATGCGTATGGTGCAGTAACTTACGTTAGGTACCAGTACAAGGATGGTACAGTATCTACCAGCCTAGTGGCCTCCAAGACACGAGTAGCACCACTATCAGCTACAAGCATTCCAAGACTCGAACTTATGGGAGCTGTTTTAGGATTAAGATTGGCCCTGTCTGTAGCCAAGGTTCTTAAGATTGACCAGAGCGTACTCACATTCTGGAGTGACAGCATGAATGTGCTGTGGTGGATACGAAAACCCAGCCGCAGTTTCAGGCCATTCATAGCGAATCGGATAGGAGAAATACATGATTCAAGCAGTCCTACTCAGTGGCGTCACGTTAGCACTCACCAGAACCCTGCTGACCTACCAACCAGAGGAATGTCTGTGACTGAGGTAAAAAGAAGCGAGATTTGGTGGAAGGGTCCAAATTTTCTCAGCATGCCAGAAGACACATGGCCAAAAACAGAGATCGATGTAACTCCTGAAGCAACACTAGAAGTCCGAAAGAAAGCGAGAGCAACATTCGATGTGCCAGGAACAGAATCAGTACTATTTGCGCTTACACAGAAAACGACCTGGCGATTAGATCCCGGCAGATATTCAAGCTGGACCAGATTATTGAGAGTTAGAGCATGGGTACATCGATTTGTGAACAACTGTGGAAAGCTACCGGAAGAGAGGAGTTCTGGAGAACTTAGCAGTCAAGAGATCTCAGATGCAGAGACTGACATCATCAAAGAGGCACAACAAGAAGCCTTTCAAGAAGAATACAAGGCGCTGGTCAATTTCAAGTCTATTCCGCAAAACAGCAAGTTGCTAAGTTTGAACCCTACCTTAGATGAAGATGGTCTGCTTCGATCAGATGGAAGACTGCGCTATGCAGACTACCTACCTTTCGATGCTAGATATCCAATCATTCTACCAAGGAAGAGTGGGGTGACCAGACTAATTGTGAAGTCCTATCACGAAAGAAGTAACCATGCTGTGGGAACCAATCACACATTGTCTTTGCTGTCAGCCAGATTCTGGGTCATGCAAGGTAGAGAGGAGATTCGTGATTGGGAAAGAGAGTGCTGTGAATGTCGAAAGAGGAAGGCAAAGGCTGCTAAACAGATAATGGCCCCCCTACCGAAGATTCGACTAAAACTGCCCTTACGAGCATTCGCTCGAACAGCGGTTGACTTTGCAGGACCATTTGTAACTATACAGGGGAGGGGCAAGAAGAGAGCTAAACGATACCTTTGTTTATTTACATGCCTAACATCAAGGGCTGTTCACCTAGAGATGGCCTATGGGTTGGACACAGATTCCTTCCTGAATGCGTTTAATCGCATGACCAATCGAAGAGGGCTGCCAGAAGAGATGATTTCTGATAACGGAACTAATTTTGTAGGCGCGGAAAGAGAGCTGAGGGAGCTTGTCGAACAACTGGATCAGGACAAGATTGAGAAATCAGCTGCCAACAAAGGCATCAAGTGGAGTTTCAACCCACCATCGGCACCTCACTTCGGTGGGGTACACGAAACAATGATCAAGTCAGCGAAGAGAGCAACCTATGCGATATTGGGATCTGCAGATGTGACCGATGAAGAACTGATGACGGCATTTACGGGTGCAGAGGCACTCATAAATTCTAGGCCTTTAACGTATCAGTCTGCTAATCCCTCAGATGACACACCCATCACCCCAAATCATTTCCTGATTGGACAAGTAGGAGGCCAGTTCGCTCCTGAATCAGTTGATAGTGGCCAGTTCAGTCCCAAGAAGCGATGGAGACGGGTGCAAGAATTAGTGCGACATTTTTGGCACCGATGGCTGAGAGAATGGCTACCACCTTTGAATCGTAGGTCGAAGTGGCAGAAGGAGCAGAAAGATGTCCAAGTTAATGATGTAGTCTTAGTAGTGGCACCGGACTCACCGCGTGGGCAGTGGCCGCTTGGTAGAATCCTGGCGGTCTTTCCAGGAGAGGACAAGCACGTGAGAGCTGTCAAAGTCAGAGTTGGCCGCAAGGAATTATTGAGACCGATCACCAGAATTTGTCCATTAGAACTCCTTTCAGAAGATGACGCAGAAGAATAAGACAATAGCGAACTTTAAGAGAACTAGAACTGTAGTGAACCTTTAAGATAGAAACACACGAAACTCCTATTGATAGGTCGATGAGCCACTGGCCCATCGAGAAGGGGGAGTATGATGTGAAGGACATTTTGTTGTAGTTTACCTGAAGTGCAATACTAGGGTCATGTGACTTCGAAAAGCAGTGGATGTTTTTTGCGACCACGTGGAGATGTGTTATTAGTGTTTTTAGGGTCGTAATTCGTCTTAGAGATCGCTTTCATTTATAAGTTCGAATAAATGGTTTAACTCACAACCAACTCTTTTAGCTTGTGCTGCTGCTGGTGCACCAGGTCCACCAGCACCATGTCCATCATCAATTCCACCATCTCCATCGTCATCGTCATCCAAGAAGTATCCATCATCAAAATCATCGTTGAGGAGGCAGAAATTGTGTAAAACACATGCACACATGATTAGATTAACCAGCAACTCCATATCCATGTGCTCTAAGTACATAAGTTTTCTCCACCTTCCTTTGAGGAGTCTTATTGAACGTTCAACCACAGATCTGACAGAAGAAACTTTAGAATTAAATCTCCGCTGTCTGGCAGTGAGGTGGCCATTATCTTTAAAAGGAGTCATCAACCATCTAAAGAAAATGAAGTTTAACTCATAAGCTTGTATTGCCATTCTCTGCTTCACACTGCTTGATTTTAGCACTATAAAATACAGTAACAACAGCCATGGTGAAAATATGAGACAAGGGTAAATATACAAGGCTTATAGGCAACTATTGAGGGAAGCAGCTATAAACCATCTTTCTTTTCCAAGTGACATCAAACCTTTTCAATGGGTATCCTCCATCCCCTAACAGATGTGTGTCTCCTGGAAACTTGTGTGCTGACGTGGCATTCAGAGATGAATTTCTCAGTACCTGGGAATCGTGTACTGACCCCGGCCAGCCTATGAGAATGTCCCTGAATATCATGTTGTCATCACATACTACCTAGATCACAAAGAATAAACATAAAGACTTAGTATATGCTAAAACGGTGCACAGCATCATTGGTCATATTATCTCACTGTTTTAGTATACCTCAGTGTTGGTGGCCAGTGGCTGACATTTACCAAGCAGCAGAGGGGCGAGGTAAATATCCACCACTAGCTATAGCCACCTTCACTTCAGTGAATAGTTGTTAATTATTTCTGTAAACCATCACTTATTCTAAGAGTATACAGCTCTCAAGGTAAGGGTGAAGTTCTAATCAGTTCTGTAAAATATTAAGTGCTGGGCTCCATTTTTATATAATCTGGACCTATGTACTGTACATTAGTTAAAGCATCATTAATTATTGCAACATACCGATAATTCATCTGTTGGTCACAGCTGAATGTGACACTTACCTGAGTAACCAGGGAATGAAATTTCTTTCTATTGATGTATGCATCTGGATTTACAGTTGGAGCTCGAATCCTTATATGGGTACCATCAATCACACCTATAATCCTTGGCAAGCCTGGAAAATCATGGGATTCAAAATTCTCCATTATTTCCCGCATCTCATTCTCTGCAAAACATCATGAGAAGAGACTTGTGAGTTACTCCTGGGGTAGCAATTTAGCTATGACTGTAAAGAAGTCATGCAACTTGTATAGGCAATAATATGTTTGTTATTTGATAACCAAGACAACAGAGAATATAGCAATTGCGATAGAACAAAAAACTATAATAATGACAATATACAATAGTTTCTATATAGACGTACCTGTAGGCCACTTGATGTATTGCTGTCGCATGGAAATACAAGCATTTGTTACTCGCTGAATAATTCTAAACAGGCTACTTAGCGTCACATCAAATCTGTCCGAGACTGATCTCATGACTTCAGAATTGGACATAAACCAAACAAATGCCAACACTTGGCACTGAACAGGTATAGGTGGTCTTCCAAAGCGGTTTCCCTGTGGAATTATTCCTGTTGCTGCCACTTCTCTGCACAAAATATCCAATGTACCTCTTGTCATTCGGAAGTGAGACTTAAACTCGTCTATGGAATATGTCGGCACTATAACATCGCAAAACCTGTAATTTCTGTTTAAATCTCGCCTCATAAAAATGGAAGTCGCTGCTATAACACAAATTTCTTCTTCATCATCAGAATCAATCAACATTTCCTCTTCATCAGCCGCCAAGAGCTCATCTAACGTTAATATCAACTCTGCCGCCATTTTGGTGTCCCTTTAGGCAACGCGCACCTCAACACAGGGGAAATTTGCCGCAAAATGGAACAACTTTTTCCTATAGAGAAATTCCCTGAAATTCACACCGAAATTTCCGGACTTTTTTTCTAAATGGAAAGCACCCCTCGTTTTGTCTTTATGTATAAACCGAGTTGACCTGGGAGCGATACTTACAATGCTCAACATGGCAGCCATGGAGCGCGGCATACAATGCAGTAGTGGGTGCGTGACCTTA
>OFEQ01000014.1_pt1 | contig 14765 bp, 10 predicted proteins | sample 1521141 | NCBI WGS metagenome assembly OFEQ01 (sample SAMN04272335, study PRJEB24112) | coral metagenome | biome: Coral reef; feature: Shallow seawater; material: Coral tissue | host: Coral | place: China: South China Sea | collected 2014 | reverse complement strand
GTGTTCGGGTGAGAAGGGTTCTGTCAGTTTTGCCAATGTATGATGACTGGCAGCCAGGACAACTGAATTTGTAGACGACGTGTGATTTGTTTAAAAGTGGCACTTTATCTTTGTTGTTGGTGTAGAAGCACAATTTTGTGGTTTTCTCACAAATTCTGATCTGGGTGTTAGGGTTTTTTAAATGTCTCCGCAGCTTTCGTTTAAAGGAACGAAGAAGTTGTGACGTTTTCTCGCCAATGTAGGGAATAGAAAGCCAGATAGTGACGGGCTCATCTTTATCTTTGGAGTTGTTGGCTGTTGTCTGATTCTTGTTAAGGGCGTTGGATGAGAAGCGGCGAATGAGCGCATGAGAAATACGTGACGGAAAGCCATTCCAGGAGGTGATCTTTTTTAGAGTTTTTAGTTCAAACTTAACCATATTGGGTGAGCAGATTCTATGAATGCGGTCGACTAGTGCTCTGATCCAAGAAATTTTGTGACGCCAAGGAACGAAGCTGTCAAAGTTGGTGTATTGACCAGAGAAGGTGTCTTTACGGTAGATTCCAATGCCATTGGGTGAAATGTTAATATCCAGGAAATGCGGGGTGGTGTTTTCAAACAAGTCATAAGTGAAGCGTATGTTCTTGTCAAACTTATGAAAGTAGTCTAAGATAAGATTGATCGTGTCAGGTTTAATTAGGAGTAGCGTGTCGTCAACATATCTACAGTAGAAAGTTATCAATTTACGGTCGATGAGAGGTTTGACGACTGTTTGTTCAAACTCTGTCATAATAATGTTAGCCAATACTGGACCTAGAGAGCCACCCATGCTGACTCCATCAGTTTGTTCGAATAATTTGTTGTTACATGAGAAAACAGTTTTGGTACAAGTATCAAGAATTAGCTTACGAAGAGTAGACTTCTTGAGGTTTGTGTCGATCAGTTTGTTGTTAAAGATTCTGTCCAAAATAATATTAAGAGTCCGTTGGAGAGGAACATTTGTGAAAAGTGATTCCACATCGAGGGAGACAAACTTGTAGCCTTGAGTAAACAGATCTGGAGGTATTGATTTGATCCGATTGGCTGCGTCAAAAGTATCCTTTAAAGTGAATTCGTTCTGGGTGAGTGGCTGCAAGAGTTCACTAATGTATTTACCAACAGAGTAGTGTGTAGTGCCCGTGGTGTCAATTATAGGGCGGAACTTGGGTAAGCGGTCGAACGGTTTGTGGATCTTGGGAAGACCATGAGCACGGGCGGGTCTAGCATTCCGTGGGCGAATTTTCTTGTACGTGTCTTTGTCCAGCTCGCCACGTTTAACGAGGGAGCGGAGATATCGTTGGATGGCAGTAACGTGGCGGTGGGTTGGATCATTGATGATGGTTAACGCAGTTACATTGACACGCCGAACAGTTTTAGTCGTTCGAGCTCTGTTCTCTTGTAAACCCAATACACCACAACAGTCATGGCTTCTTCTCCACGAGCCCCGAAGCAATGGAGTCTCTAGAAGAACAAGTCTACAAACAGCTTCGACAAAATCTGATTTATACCTTGTCATTCGACAGCAATTTCGCTCCATTTCTCGCCGATGGCACGACATGGTGAAAAAGACTAAGTCCCAACCTCTGCGCGGCCTCACCGACGATGGAGAAACAGTACCTCTCTCCAATCACCAAAATTCCCGGCAGAAAGTAAATTTCCTGGAGCTTATGCTCTGACAAATAGCCAATTATTGTCCAGTAATATCTCGGAACACCGTAGTAAAGAATTCGACCTCTATCCAGTCTGTTTGGAACATGATAGGCACACATTTTGGCTTCCAAATCACAGGTGCTCACTTTTAGAAACTGACGAGCGCCCAGAGGACCTCTTCCAAAGTTTTATGGCCTTTGTTGAGGACACCTAACTCCGTGCCAATAGCCTGTCCCAACATGGTGAAGTGAGCACCGAAGATGAGGAACTCACTCCCACCTTGAAGAATTTTATTGTCCTGACCTGGCTTAAACTAAGCTTCCTAAGCTTGTAAAACAAAAATACAGAACAGAATAAACGTCACGAACTCTGGCTTCGATAAAACCAGAAATTTCCCAGGCCCTCACCCCTTTGCTTGACAAAAAACGTACAGCTGATGACGCCTAGATTATGCGCTTCGCTGTTAGTAACTATTGTAAACCTACTGGCAGCCGAGCTTCATACAAGATGAATACCAGACCCAACCGCCCAACCAGGTCTTGCCCGCAGTGCAAATAAGCCGACTGTCCTGATAACGCCCATTTCCAGAGTGAATGTAGTTTCCTCCCAGAACAGGACCGCAAGTACATTGCCAAAGCTAGGCAAATCGCCGACATCTTCGATGATCCCTTTTAACCCAAGACCAGCCCCTGTTTAGATGAATCAGTCAGTGACACTGGCGACACCGGATTACGCTCAAGTAGCCATGTCTTCCGCATACAGACTCGCCAGTCAACATACTTCGACATGTTCTATGCTTACCGCCCAGTGCGCGTAACCAACAGGTAACATGATTCGTCACACCGTCGTCCAACGTCTTGGCTACCAGCTGACACCCAGTTCCCAATCCGTCCACCAATCAGATGGCTCAGCATCCCCGCATGTTGTCGGTGAGAGACGTTTCTTTTTACCCGTAGAAACCATACGTTTACATTTGAAGAACTTGTCGTCGAAATCTTAATGTAGACGCTCTAGCAGGAAACCCCTTCATGGAGTGTAATGATATCACAGTACGTCCTGCCAAGCGCTAAGTAATCCTTGGTGACGGACCTATCCACAAATATAGGTCCCAGCAACCGGTAGCGATCAACTCCACTGCACGCCACGCCATTGTGCTCCGCTCGCCACCCACGTGTACAACCGTGTAGCCTGGAGAATTTTTGGAAGTCGAATAAACCGGCCACCCACCTCCTGACTCCGTGTATTCATTGGAACCGCGGACCGACGCCCCCAGCGTGAGAAAGTTAACAGCTTCCCAATTGTGGCCACAGCCGACAATGGTCTCAAGCGTCGCAAGAAAAATACGCATCCCTAACTCAACTCCTGAGCCTCACTTCCTCAAACGAAACGAACACTTCGGTCAGCTACTTACCAGAAGCCCACAGTATCAACGCACACCTGCCAGTCTCACTACCATCTAGGCCACCAGTTCGTCAGACCAGTACAAAACACTCTGCAAATGTGAGCCTTGACCCAAACAAGATATCAGAGCAAAGTTTACGTCACTCGTGGATGAATATGACCACATCTTCGACCCCAACATCAAAGGCTTCAACCGAGCAGAGGGTCCGTTCGAAGACAAAGTAAACATGCATGGGTCCTGTGGAACCTCCACAACGAAAAGGCAGGCTTTCCCAATATGCCCTTAACCAAGTACTGGAACTCCAACTGAAGTCTGACGAGCTTAAAACACTGGGTGTCTTTAAACACCCCGAAGACGTCAACATCCCAGACGAGTACTTAAACCCATCCTTCCTCATCAAGAAACCTAGCGGCGGATATCGCTTGGTCATCACATTCGCCGATGGTGGTCGCTACAGCAAGTCCCAGCCATCGCTTATGCCTGATGTTGACTAGACATTACGCCTTATTGCGAAGTGGAAACACAACATCGCAGCAGACCTGACTAACGCATTTTACCAAATTGCTCTCTGACGTGGCTCCATGAAATAATGTGGAGTTGCCACACCATTCCGGGCCGTACAAGTATATGCGCGGTCTGTCATGGGCATGCCAGGCTCTGAGACAGCCCCCGATGAACTCGTGAGCCGAGTGCTTGGTGATATATTGGAGGAAGGAATCGTAGCTAAAATCGCTGATGACCTGTATTGTGGCGGAAACTCTCCGGGTGAACTCCTATTGAACCGGAAGAGAGTTTTAAAAATTTTAAAGATTCGAAAAGCTCTCACCAAAAATTGATGGACGAGCAGACTGCGGAAATTCAAGGCCTAAAAGCTGATTTGAAAATGGTCCAAGCCGAGAACGAGAAGCTTAAGCCCGCTTTGAAAGAAGCCCAGGAGAACCTCGTCGCTCTTGAGAACTATACGAGACGAGAAAACCTGCGTTTCATGAATATCCCCGAAAGTCGAGGCGAAAACTGCCAGGATATCATTTATGATGTTCTAGAAAATGATCTCAAAATGAACATCCAGGATATACGTTTCCATGCTGTTCACCGCGTTGGCAAGCCACAAAACAATGGAGCTACTCCTGCTCGCCCTCGCCCGATCATCGCAAGATTTGCTGTGAGAGAAGACAGGGGTGCTGTATTCAATATCAAAAACCGGCTCAAGTCCTCAGCCAGACACAGTGAGGCCTATATTACCCAAGACTTTGCTCGAGAAATCCAGAAAGAAAGGAAAACCCTTATACAATCCATGTTCGCTGCTAAACAAGCTGGTCGCGTCGCGAAGGTAGTCAACAGATCTCTCTTTATTGATAACAATGTTTTTAACATCTCGAATATTCCAGTTGAATATCAAGTAGCTCCTACCCGCTAATTTTGCTGTCTTATTGAAGACATTCAAAAACAACAAAAAGAGAGTAAAACTGTGCCGGGTCAGTGACTCTATCTCATCGAGCTAAGTATCCAAATTTCCTGTTTGTTCATGTTATTATATATGTACTATGTAGTTGTAGTCTTTAAGTTTATTATGCTACACTTTCTTTGCTTTCCATGTTACACCAACACGCTTCGGTTAAAACAAACACCTTCTTTCTCTGCTCGTTCACATCCTCATAACAGCCCATCAGCGAAAAAGTCAAATTGTTTCCTGAATCAACATAATTCGGTCCGAAGAAATCCGTGTTTGTTTATCTCTCCGCCTGGCTTGTGTTCCTTTGAACCGCCAACAAAATGAACACCGTCAATACTGCCAATGCTGTTGACCTAAAATGCCTGTCATTAAATGTTAGAGGTCTTAACAAATCGATCAAACGCCGAACCGTTTTTCGATGGTTACACAAACAAAATCATCATATCATATTTTTGCAAGAATCATATTGCTCTAAAAATCTTGAACCCATCTGGGAAAACGAATGGGGTGGCAAAGCTTTCTTTAGCCACGGCACAAACCATAGTAAAGGTGTCATAACACTAATTAATCCCTCTGTGAATTTCAAAGTTGAAAAAGTCATTCCAGACAAACAAGGAAGGTTCATTATTTTAAAATTGTCACTCGAAGAGAAAGCTATTGTTCTCGTTAACATTTACGCGCCTAACGACGTGGCTCAGCAAGTTTCTTTTTTTAAAACACTTAACCAACAACTCGAGGAATTCGCGCAAGATACAATTGTAATTGGTGGAGACTTCAATTGCGCACTCACTTCAAATGACAAAAGAGGCGGAAAACCTGTATCTAGAAAGGCAGCTGTCATCCAAGAAATTAACAAGCTTTGTGATTTGTACAACCTAAGTGATATATGGCGAATCCTGAATAATGACAAACAGTGTTTCACATGGAGAACTAAATCGTTTAAAATTCAATGCCGCTTAGATTTTTTCTTAGTTTCGCAGGATTTAATTCAATTAGCAAAGAAATGCGACATCATCCACACACCCGAATCTGATCACTCCGCTGTCTCACTTGTTCTACAGTCTAATTACCTAAACCAAAAAAGAGGACCGGGCTTCTGGAAATTTAATACAGCTTTACTTAAAGATGAAGCATACGTAACAGCACTTAAGATAAACATTCCAATCTTTAAAGAGAAATACAACGAGACTCGTGATTTAGGTTTAAAATGGGACCTCATAAAAATGGAGATAAGAGGTTTCACGATCAAGTACTCTAAACGAAAAGCAAAAATATATCGAGATGAAGAAAAAGTACTGCACAAAAAATTAAATGACCTCCAAGCCAGAGCGGAAAATAACCCGCACGACAGAAACATCTTACTAGAACTTCAACGTGCCAGATCACATCTTAAAAAAATCATGTTGACCAAAACTAAAGGTGCAATCCTGAGAAGCAAAGTGAGATGGCATGAAGAAGGAGAACGCAACACAAAGTATTTCTATAGCTTAGAAAAACGACATCATGATATTAAAACAGTCTCAAAACTCAAAGTTGGGGATAATTGTTATATAGAAGATCAATTCGAAATTTTAGAAGAAGAAAAAAAGTTCTATGAATCGTTATACCGCTCCACCAATATCAATCCTGAAAATTTTAAAAACTCGCCTTTTTTTATTCCAGAAAACGTAACCGCACTAAGTGAGGAAGAAAAGAACTCTTGTGAAGGATTGGTAAACGAAGAAGAATGCAAAAATGCGCTTAAGGACTTTGACAATAACAAAACCCCGGGCACTGATGGCCTGCCAGCTGAATTCTACCGATTCTTTTGGCCTGACATCTATCAGGATCTGCTAGCCAGCTACAACTTTGCTTCTCAGCATGGCATGCTTTCTATAAGCCAAAGACGAGGAATAATCTCGCTTATCCCAAAAAAATCTAAGGATAAAACTATTCTGGAAAATCTAAGGCCCATCTCACTTCTGAACGTCGACTACAAGATTCTCACTAAAGTTATAGCCAAGAGAATCGAAAAAGTCTTGCCAACGTTAATAAACCCTGATCAAACTGGTTATATTAAGGGCCGCTACATTGGTGAAAATGTAAGGCTAATCTATGACTTAATACATTACACAGGCAAGACAAATCAAAAAGGTATTGCCATTTTCTTGGACTTCAAAAAAGCGTTTGACTCCATTGAATGGAACTATCTCTTAGAAACACTCCAGCTCTTCAACTTCGGCCACGACATCCAAAATTGGATAAAAATTTTCTATAATAATGTTACTAGCTGTGTTCTGAATAACGGTCATGCCTCAACTTTTTTCTCCTTACAGCGGGGAGTCAGACAATTGCCCGTTGTCTGGCGTCCTCTTTGTTCTCGGCATAGAACTTCTCTCTAGAGCCATTAAAAATGATCCACTATTATGAAAACGCTGCGACACAATTTCTTGATCCATTTTCAGCTGCTTTATTTCTCTTTTAAATAAATGAACAATAAATAATCTATAGCAACACTACTTCAGAAATGGATCAGTTGATTACAAATTACGGTAGAGCTTGATTTTCTTTTGCTTCAATTACCAGTCTGGCAGCCATCACGACATTTTAAACTACACCGCATTCAAAAAATGATACCAATAAAAAGCGTTAAAAGAAATGAAGGCAAAAGGAAAGAGAAAACGTGACACATAATCAATAGCTTTGGCAATCGAGGTTCGATGTCCTTTGTTCTTGATCTTTATTGGATCCTGGGCATGTTCTTGACTGCTGTCAATCATCTCAATGTCGTTCTTGTTCTGTGGGAGAAATGGAATCGCGCCGTTGCTATCCCGGGCAATTACTGGTTCGCTATTACTTACGTTAAGTAATCCTCGTTTCTTAAGGAACTTAACTTCATATTCGTCTTCCTTCATGCGTGACTTCTGTAAGACAAGACTGAGATAGTCTGGTAAGCCAAAACAATATAAAGAGAACAAAACAATAACTGGTAACTACGAAACTATGGCCAAAAATAGTCCTAACGCCATACGTTTTGGAACGGTGAAGGAGACCCTGGATCCAGCGAACTGAGAACTGATCAATCTTTAACCTTGTCTCATGTTGTGTTCCTGGGCAAGACTTCTTTCCAGAATTACGGGAACCCAGGTGTCCAGGGGCGGATCCAGATCTTGAGCTAAGGGGAGGGGGTTGTTTATTTACAGATTACAGATTAACTTCACTACATTACATTAAAATTAATGGAAACTGTAGAAGAAAAATTGTGGAGGAGACAACCAAAAGCGCTGATGCACCATACAAGGGATGCCCCCTCTAATTTGTTGCTGTTTGTCGGGCTCAGAGCTGCATCTGGCTGGACTAATGTCGGTCATTTTCTTCTAGGACTGAACCTTAACAACAGCAAGATTTACGGCATGAGTTCTAAAGTGCAGCTGTTGAAGGACGCAATCGACGTTCATTCAACACTTCGCTATTTCCAGAGGAAACTCAACCTTGAGGGCTTTCGTTACAGACGAATGTGTACCAAGGGTGACGAGTTCGACGCCCTATTGGAAGCAAAAACAGCGCGAAAGGAGAAGGTGGAAGTAAACAATGAATTATTCCAGGATTTTGGAGGGGAACCAGACCACACAAAAACTGTTAAGATGTTGCAATTGGAACCCAATCCTGAAGGTTTCCTGGACAGCAGAAGTTCTTGCCTCGAAAATTCAAACTCGTCTTTGGAAGTCAGAGAACTTTCCAACAGAGAAGCAGTTCGGAAGGGACCACTGGAATCTAAGCCCAGGGGTTTTCTTGACAGCAACCTCTCTTGCCACGAATACTCGAATTCTGTTTCGGGACTTGAAAATCCAGGAATAACAATAAAAGCTCAGCAGAAAGTCAAAATTTCTCGTATCTGCACTGAAAACCTGGAGCTCTCTTCGCAATTCAGAAAATCAAAATCAGATGCCCCACTTGAGAGCAACAAGTCTTGTGAGGACCGAGATCCTTTTTCGCAATTCAGAACTGAACCAGGTGATACAAAAACACTTCGGAAGGAACGATTGGAAACCAACGTTGCCGGGTTTCTGGACAGCAAAAGTTCTTGTGACGAAAATTCGGAATTCTCCTCTGCAGTCAGACGACCACAACTGACAAAGTCAAAACCAGTTCGGCGAAAAGACTTGCAAATCAAGGCTGAAAGCATTTATTGCATCAAAGATTCTTCCCTTGGAAACCAAGACTCTTTTTCAGATGTCCCAAAGCCAGAAGAACTAAAAACCAATCAGCCAAAAGCTTTGGAATTCAAGTCTAGAATCTTCCAAGACAGTAAAAATGCTTCTCATGAAAACCAGAATCCTTGCAATAATTGTTACAGCCACGAAGATTCGAGATATTTCTCTAAAGGAAGGATGCCACGAAACGCGGGAAAAGCTCTCAAGAAGAAAAAAATGGAGTTCAAATCTCAAGGTTTTCATTATAGCGAGCTGCCTTGTAACGGAGACATGGAGGTGAAAAACGAACCAAGAATAAAGAAACCAGTGCAAGAGAAAAAATCAACTCCAGTTCATCGAGAGATTTGCAAAGTCCCGAGCTGGCGGGGCGATGAAATAGTGATAGCAAAGCTTTCTCAACGCCGCTTTGCAGTATGCGACAAGATTGAAAAAGAATTACTGAACCAATATGGAATCAGCTTGCGAAATTTGAGGAAATATATGGTTATTGATGAGATACTGAAAGAAGTAAACTTGCTGTAGCATGAAATCAAACAAATTTTAAGTGAAGCGACTGATGTGATCATGATTATCTGTTGCTTAGAAAAGAAAATGGCAACAAACTACAATTATAGATTCGAGCTTCAAGAAAACGAGTTTTTCTTCTCTGCGTTCTACACAGAACCTAGAGAACGATTTTAAGAATCCTGGTCAAGTTCATTCAGTAAGAGAACTCAGATATTGACATCTGAAAGCGTGAAACGTTTCTCCACTGAACTTATAACTTTTTTGTCAAAAACATGTACAAAGAATTGCCAGTAGCGCTAAAGGCTATGATTCCCAACCGTCACATGTTGTAATATTGGGAACGACGGGGGTGTTAAGAGTTCGCCTGTCTTAGACTGAACTGTAGCCTCTTCCAGCCTTTTTTGTAGAGAAACCCAGCTCTTTGAAGGGTTGAAATTATTGTAAAACAACTTTTTGCGTTTTTTTGTGGCTTAGCAGTAATGACTATACCTCCCGACTCAAACACGTTTTCCGATTGAAAGAAAACGTGTCACTTGTCGTGGACTCCCTTGGGCGAACAAAACACACAAACTCCCCAGGGAAATAGTGGAACAATTTGAACTTTCGACTCGTAAGCAATAAGGTCGTGCTCCTTAAAACCGCGGCAGATTTGTGAGCAAGCCGGCATCAAGCAGCTACAGGACCATTTCCTCGCACTTTTTTTTTCTATTTTTGAGTCGGGAGGTATAACAAAACACTCAGTGGCTAGTCTCAAGGGAAACGGTGAGTTTTGTTTCCCCGAGACAAAAAAGGCAGGTATACTTTTAATTCGTATGAGTAATGGACATATTTATGCATTGAGGAATTCTCTTTACAGCGCAACTACCGTGTCCAGCATACAGATAAGGGGAATAACGAAAAACATCAATAATTGTCTCATGCAGTCATATTTTCTATTTTCTTAACAATATGTAAACTCTCCTTACAGTAAAACACCACAGCGAGCATACAGATAATGCATGATAACAGCGAAAATTATCACCTACAGCCCTTAACACTAAGCAAACAGAAAGGCCCGGGTGAATTGAGCTTGACCTCCACGTAAGTCTTTCCCAAAATCTGGTTTATTGAACCTGTTGCTTCCTATAATTAAACCTTGTATGTGAAAAAGCCTCTTGAATATCTTTAGTGAAGATAACAGAACTGTACACAAGACTGTGAGCAGTCTCTCTTTTGTTCAAAAATCCGTGCATGGGGAAGAACCAAGAGAAGAACGCAACATAATCGAGCAGTCGTGCGTGAGCAGTCGTGAGTGGTCGTGAACGGTCGTGAGCGGTCGTGCGTGGTCTTGAGCGGTCGTGAGTGGTCGGGAGCGTGCAAACTCACTTGTTTTTTGTCCGATGATTCACCACGGATTTTCGAGAAAACACAGACTGCTAACGGCCGGTTTTTGCATCACTTGTTCATTTTAAAGACCAATTTTTCATTTGCTGACGGGGTTTACATTTCACCTCAGCGGTGGCGAATAGTTCTTCAAAAAACGTGGCAATGACACAATTTTCGTAGAATTTCACTTGCCTTGCAGTCTTAGTTTTTTAGAGGTTATGTGCAATCTTGCGGTTGCGATTTTCTTTACAAAGCTTTCCCGAATACAGTTGCAATGTTTTGCAAGGCTAAGAAAGTCACGAAGGGTCGATTCTGTTGTTTGTTTGTTTAATTTTATTCATGAACTCTGAAAGTCTTGGAGTCTGAAGCCTTGGGCTCGCGTTTTAAGTACTTTTAAGACTCCGTCTCGCAATTTGAAAACTCAAACTGAATGCCTCGGCCTTGCAAAGAAAACCGCTATTCTCACCGTCTCGCATTTATCATTCACCTTCCGTTCATTAGCATTCGATCGCCATGCAACATGCAAATTGACTTTAAACATCAAAGCAAGAGCATGTTAAGTGCAGGGTGAGCTTGAAAAAGCTATTATATTATGCCTCTACCCACGAAGTGAATTAGTACGCACCCGTTTCCTCTACAAATTGGCTCACTTTTCGCGGAGCCCAAAACTAACACAGATGACTGTTACATTATATTTCCCGCCCCTTCCACCTCACTTACTTCAATCTCCGAGAAATTTCGCATTTACGGCTCATAGTTTTGCCTCTCAAACATGCATTTGAAAAAAACTGTTGACACAAATTAATGCGCGGTCCTGTGAAGGAAAACGATATAATAAGTGAACTGACTAAATTTGGCGTATTGCGGAAAACTTTTAAAACCACAAGGCCAATTACTTTGTACTTCTATTTGTCTCTAACGCTCGAGCATTTTTTGAACCAACAGATCAATAGAACAACCATGGTAAGATGTTTGTGAAATTCTTAAGTAAAATCCAAATTCAATTATGAACTTAGTGTTGACCCCGAAGTCTCCGGTTAAATCAGCGTTTCACTGGAAGAAATTAATTTGGTAAATTTGGGTGATAAGATCCATCTTCACATGCAAATTTTACTAGCAATGCAAAGTAGAAGTAATCAATTTGCGATCGTGTATTCAGCCGCAGACCACTTGTCTAGGGAAATATCAACATTAATACTAAGTGGTCTAATGAAAGATTTCCTAGTCTCCACAAATCCAGACATATCTGTTCTAACGCAAAACAGACACGATTTAGTGAACGCCTATTACGTAAGGCATGAAAATGGTTTCTAGTTTTGAAATTTTCCGCAGAACGGAAGGAAACAAAAATGAAAAAACAACATTTTCAGCGTCGTTTCCCCAACCCAAGTGGTAACCATGGCAACTGTCACAGCAGGAGTTTCGTCTCTTTAATTGTAGTAATTCGCTTGGTAACTTTAATGACATTGCGTAATACTATTTGCATTTGTATGATGCCGATATTGTTTTTTTGGAGTTATAAAATGTGCAAATTTTCGCTGCAGAGTTTCAAACCGTACCATACATTTTCGAATCTGGAATGGCATCAAGCGACATCTTGGAAGTGATTTAGTAAACCAATCTAACTTCAATCATTACACACGGAAAAACGTGAACTGAGTTTCACAACGGAAGCTACCAAGTTTCCAAGATAACAAAAAAACGTGCTAGTTGGGCCTGAGGAAATTGAAACCACCCATGTGCACATCTTAGTGTTTTAAGAACCTGTCAAAATTTAAAAGCGGTTTTGTCATTTGATACCTCAAAGGCGTTAATGAGAAGTGTTTTAAATTCTAAAATGTGTTCATCAGAAATAAAATGTAAACAATATTTAAAGCAGTTCGTTCCTTACATGAAGTGTCAGGATAATCAAGTTTTGCAGCGGCAAAAGATATCATATCCATTGGATTGTTCTCCATTTCTAAGGAAAAGCGAATTTATCTTAATAGCAAATTTAGACTGTGGAAGAATAATTTGGACGGTTATTTGTGCAAAGTAGGAGAAAATCCTTTTCATTTAAAAGGTATTCATTTGTAGCAGCAGGTGCGTCCATTGTTTTCGGCCTTTGTTTGATTACTATGCAAACCTGTCAAAATTAATCGCGCTTCTAGAGAGACGTCAAGAAAAAGGACACGGCGATCCTCACAATTCAGTCGTTCTCCTGGGTTAGTAGCCAAAGCGCTTCGACTTCCTGATTCCGTTGGGAATAAAAGAGTTGCAAGAGGGCTACCGCTTGGCTTTTTTGCGTAGAGAGACACGATGAGAACCAGAGAAGAGCAGAATCGTAAATTACACGGCTACGTGTCGCGTCGGTTCAGTGTGCGCTCGCGAAGGTACAAAAAACTCGCGGCGCAAGAGGAACTCGACGAGTCGCGTGCCGCGTCGGCGAAAACTCGCGAAGAGAATTCGCGAGCGACGACGACGGAAGAGTTCGAGGAATTCGCCATGAATCGCTACAAAGGCTCGCGAAAGGCCGCAAAGTTCAACGCAGCTGCAGCTATTGAGGAAGATGATAGACTTGACTTGGAAAGGGAAGCATTGCCTGCACGCTGTAGAAGACACGCTATTTGCGAAGAGATGGAAAGGTACATTTTGAACGACGCTGGCATCAGTCTTAGGGGCTATCGTGAGTTGCTCGTAACACGGCGTCTCCTCTTCGAGATGCACCTGCTGTAAAGAGGAAGTCAAGCAGAAAAACACTTGCAAGTCTGGCCCACGGCAAACTGTAAACATCTCTTTAGTTAGGACGCTTTAGAACAACGTAAAACCCAGACTAAGAGAAAATAGAAAAGCATCGAGGGACATCATGCGTAACTCTGACTTCACTACTGAGTCATAAGCACAAAAAACCAAGTCGAACAACTTATGCTACACGCGGTGTAGCAGTGTTATTTGTAATATTGATTAAGCTGGTAAAGTTTGAATTCAATTAAGATTCGAAAGAGTCAGTGAAAATATTAGTATGAGGCAGGGAAATATGGACTTTAAACAATATTTTAGACGTTGGATTTTTGGTAAAATTTATTACAGAAGTCAACAAACAATTTAAATACTCACAAATTCATCGCCTATGGACACGGGAAAATTGCTTTTATTGTAGTCTCAAATTCAGCCTAAATAAATAAATTGAAGGCAAATTGTAGTTACGTAAGAACACATATTCGAGGTCCATGTATGAAGGAAATTTATCCATACTTGAAAATATTCTTGTAAAAATGTTTCATAGTTTTTTCGGCTTTGAGCCCAATGATTATACTTTAAAATTAATGATAAAACGCAGGCGGGATGTCTGCAGAAAATAATGAAAACACAAGAAACCTGTGGTTGCGTGGTGATTTAAGGCGATTTGCGACAATTCGCAGTGAAGTTGAGTGCAAGAGGTCCGATCGAATATGTAGCTGCGTGCGATAGTGTGGAGAGTCAGAAAGAAAACTATCTTCAGAGAGCGACTGTGGAAATAGTTTACACACCCTCGGAGTGTGAAGATGAAGCATGAAAAACATAGATGTAACAGCTGTATTTTTTTGCAGTTGTATTTAAAGGCCTTCAGCGCAGGGAATAGACCATGCATTTCAAACTGCAGAATTGACGAAAACCGAACGTCAGACACAGTTCGAAAGGGTAGTTCTCCCGCTTCATTTTAATATATTTTCTATTCATGCTAAAGAACCGGAATTTTTGTGACAAAACTACACATCATCGTTTAATAAGTTGAAAGTTTCCTTTCCTCTTTGTCATTCTGCCTGTCTATGTGAGTAAGTGCCCATAAATCACACTGGTGTTCGTTCGACACAGGGCTGGTGAATAGAAATCGTAATTTCCTAGCTTGTAAGTCTCATTATATTACCGGAGGCATTTTTACTTAAAAAATACTACTAAAGCTCGCAAAAGGATGTTGAAAGTACAAGTTAAGGCTACGCTAGTAATGCCAAACTAACCACTTACGAATAACCCCCACCCCTCCCCTGGTTAGCAAAAGATAAAGAAGCATTACATTGAAAATTTCATCCAGAGTTGATCAGCTGTTGACACCAGCTTTATTCTAAGACAAAATCATTGAAGGAGTAAAGTCTGCATGGGAGAGCTGTCAGTCCTCGATCGAGCTAGCCATCTGGAGAGATGACGGGAATCAAGTCAG
>OFEQ01000013.1_pt1 | contig 14922 bp, 2 predicted proteins | sample 1521141 | NCBI WGS metagenome assembly OFEQ01 (sample SAMN04272335, study PRJEB24112) | coral metagenome | biome: Coral reef; feature: Shallow seawater; material: Coral tissue | host: Coral | place: China: South China Sea | collected 2014 | reverse complement strand
TATATAATGCCAGGTAATAACATCTGATTGGAACTTTTCCATTATACAGGGATTGGTTGTGAGCAAACTGACTGTCCTGGTGAACCTGATTGCAACAATCGAGGTCAATGTATACCGGCTGAGACTCCTTACTGTGGTGACTGCGAGGCAGGCTGGGCAGGAATAGCTTGTGAAACGCCTTGTGTAAACGGCACTCAAAACAAAGATGATCCGACCATTTGTGACTGTGACCCCTGCTTCAGTGGAATAGAGTGCGACGAGTTCTGTTCTTCTAGACCTAATGCCACATGCGTTAATGATGCATGCTACTGTGGTTTTGAAGGTTGGCGTGGACAATTTTGTGAAAAGAAAGGATGTCCCGGTTTGTTCAACCTCGATTGTTCTGGACGTGGTACCTGTAACAGCGCTACTCAGACGTGTGACTGCAGCCCTGGATGGGCTGGTCGGGGCTGTCAAGAACCTGCTTGCCCCGGTACCCCAATGTGCGGAGGCCATGGTACTTGTGATACGTTTGGATTCACATCTTTCTGTTCTTGTGATAAAGGGTGGATGGGTCGAGCTTGTGAGACTAAATGTGAACATGGTACTCCCCAAGAAACAAGCGATGGCTTATTCGTCTGTCAGTGCGATGATTGCTTCAGTGGTGTATCATGCACCCAGGAGTGCTCTGAGCGAGGCAATTGTACAAATAATACATGCGACTGTGGATTTGAAGGCTGGCGAGGTTCCACGTGTGACACGAAAGGTTGTCCTGGTTGGGGATCTGACTGCTCTGGTCATGGCTCATGTATTACTGCTTTAGGTTTATGCTACTGTAGACCCGGCTGGTCTGGTGTAGGTTGCCACATACCTCAGTGTGCAGGCGGTGGAAATTGTAGCGGGCATGGAATCTGCGATGGACTAGCTCACGATCCTCCAGTTTGTGTCTCGTGTGATTCGGGTTATATGGGAGAAGGTTGTAACCAACGTTGCATTAATGGCACGGTTGTCAAGTCATCAAGCGGAGATACGTGTGAATGCGGTACCTGTCACACTGGAGTTGACTGTGGTACAGAATGCAACGGTCACGGCAAGTGTGAACAGGGTGTTTGCGTTTGTCACAGCGGTTGGAGAGGGGCTAAATGTGAAACAGTGGGTTGTCCAGGCCAAGGAGTAGACTGCAGTAATCATGGCGTCTGTTTGCTAGTTACACAGCAGTGCGATTGTTTTAATGGATGGAAAGGAGAAGGTTGTGACGTCCCCGACTGTCTTGGTGTGCCAGATTGCAACGCACTTGGAACTTGCTATGGAGGCGTCGATCCGCCTATCTGTGTGAACTGCACAAACAACACGATGGGTCCTTCTTGTGAATTCCCGTGTGTACACGGCAACGAATATCCACCAAACAGCGTTATTTGCCAGTGTGATCCATGTTACACCGGACTGGCTTGTGACATCGAATGCTCTGGACAAGGAACTTGCAGACAAGGTGCGTGTGACTGTGACCCGGGATGGAAGGGTCAAACTTGTGAAACGTTAAACTGCCCTGGAGAACCAGACTGCAGTGGACGAGGAGCTTGCGTGCAACAAGGTTCTCCTGCCACAGCAGTGTGCCTCTGTAATCAAGGATTTGATGGTGATGATTGTAGCAAACTTGTCTGCCCTGGTCAACCTATGTGTAGTGACAGAGGGAACTGTACGTTGCTAGGTGACATTCCAACTTGTGTATGTAACCATGGCTTTGATGGGAGTTCATGCGAGCGTTGCCTCCCTCAGTTTACTGGATCTGAATGCGAGAAATGCGTAACAAACTATATTGGATGGACAGTCGGCTGCGATGTTTACTGTGTCCATGGCAATGGAACAGGGCAAAACAAAGACATATGCACGTGTCATAATGACCCACAGTTGGGCTACTGGAATGGGACAAGCTGCGACCAATGTGTGTTTGGCTGGGGATTGCCGACCTGTACAGTCTGCGATGAAGCGCACGTAGGAGAGAGGTGTGACGTCGATTGCTTCTCAGCGCACGCTCAGTACCGTGACAAACTTGACGGAGTTTGGGGTAAACACCCAGTGGAACCCCTTCTAAATTGCCTGTACAACACTGCTCAAGGTGAAGTGTTTGCTTGGTTTGGTTACCATAACAGAAATCCTCACAATGTGTACTTGAACGTAGGACCGGGCAACTTCTTCTCGAGGCCGTACCTCAATATTGTTCCAGGTGGATTAAGCGGATTTGTTCGCAAACTCAGTGGCTCGGACAATACTACCAGCAACCTGATCCCATTATCAACTGAAGATTATGGTCAACCTCAAAAGTTTGTACCGGGTAGACATGACAAGGTTTTCAGAGTAAGGTACGATTGAACTTGAGTTATGCTCACTTTCACTAGCTCCTGTTCATTATTTCTTTGAACTGCGTGACCCATATGCTGTATGCAACTCAGATTTCAACCGTCAAAAGAGATACCCAGTGAACAGGTTGAAAGACAAATGTTTTGTTTTGCCAGAATACCTTGAGATAAAACTATATCATTCAAAAACTTGGAAGGTATTGCCCAGTTAAAAAAAATAATAAATGTCGGACGCAATTTTGTAACAATGTAGTAGTTAACGCTGATGGCTCTTAAAATATGTGTCAAAAAGTATGCTCTGCTGAGTAGAACAATTTACTATCAGCGATTGCAAATGATTCGTTTTCAAGTAATATTTTACTGATTTTCCTTGTTATTTTAAAAATGCCCCACGTGTAATAGAGTTCCTTCTTTTATTTCACGCATTGTTTTTGTTTAAAGTTCCTTTTTTACTTCACACAGACTGCAAGACTCGTATCCAATAGCCTGGATTGTAGCATTCCCAGTATCCAACGAGAGAAATGCAGCGGTAGTAGATTCAGCTATGGTCCACTCCATGAGATGCACAGACAGCGAGGCTCAGATGAACAATGTAAGTTTGTTGTGAATCTATACTTTTATTTGTTGATAAGGTTATCTGCTAAAAATACTACTGCGGTTTTCAAGCACTACTAGCCACTGCATTGCACTTCCCCTGGTAACCTGGAAGGGTATAGATGTTACTCGACAACGGTGAGGGTCGTAAAATCCAAACCAAAGAGACCAATCACAAATTACTCAAACTATCAAGTGAACCAATCAGAACCCATAGCAAATATATGTGGCCGATTTGTAGCTCGGGAAAACATGAGTGAGGGAGTAACGATTGGTTTTTTGTCTTACTCCTGATTGGATAACAAAGTGGCGCGAGTTTTTCAAGCCAATCAGTTGGCGTAGTCATGCAAGGCTAAAGTAAATGCAAATGACTTTCGATACTCAAGTGAAAGCCGTCCAAATGTACCTGACGCCTTTGCGCCATACGTCTCTTGAAAGGTTATACCCTGAGAATGACAAAAATATGGCAGGCCTCTAACAGCTAAAATTGTATTTTTGTCTCTAGATATCCAGTGAAACCTACACATGTTCATGCAACGATGGATACTGGGGTCTAGCATGTCAGCATGATTGTCCTGGTGGGCCACTCACGCCATGTTCTAACAATGGTCTTTGCAATAAGACTACGGGATTGTGTTCGTGTGACCCTAACTGGCGCGGAGACGTCAACTGCACCACGTGCTCACTTGGTTGGCATGGCCAGGATTGTTCAGTCGTCGTGCAAAGTCCAAACAACCAGACCGCGGCGGCATTTGGGCATGGTTACTTCATCACACTTGACGGAACTGGATACAAGTTCTTGGGAAATGGAGAATATTACCTGATACTGTCTAAGTCGATAGAGATCCAGGTTCGAATGACCCCTTGTTTTCAATCGAGTTCGTGTTTCAACGCTGTAGCAGTAAAGATCGAACAGAACACGTTGTTGGTTCATTCAAGGTTTGTTAATCAAGAAGAACCTGTCGTGTTTGCTAATGGAAGGAGAACGTATTCTCTTGAGTTCGACTTTGGACCAGCAAATCAGAAGTTCACGTTTAAACGATCCTCCCGGTTACAGTTTGTACTCTCCTCGATTTACGGTGTTCAGCTCATAATCCGCTTGTACGACCGATATCTTGATGTCCACTTACGTGTTGACAACCAGACTTATTGTCAGGGCAGCCAGGGACTTTGGGGCAACTGTAACTCCAACTGGTATGACGATTTGTTTAGCAAAGACGGTCTAGTAATTACAGCGGCAAATGTCTCACAATCATACATTAATGAGGTCTATGGAACATCCTGGCAGGTAGATCAGAAGGACAGTTTGTTTGTCTACGACATAAACAAGTACCACGAGAAAAGGGAACTTTATGGTGGAGGCTATGCATTGTATTTCAATAACTCCGGTGCGCACACTGATGAAATCTACACTTTCACGTCTTCAGACATTACCATCGAATTTATGGTTCGTTTTGAGAGTCTAAACGGTACGCTTCTCTCGTACACCAGCACAAAGATGTTTGCTGTGGTTCTTGACTCTGGTAAGATCAAATTACGCTATGAAGACACCATTTTAGACACTCTGGCGGTCATTCAAACACACAAATGGAATCATATTGCTCTGGTCTGGTCTTTATCGACTCGAATTCTCCAGTTCTACCAATTATACTACAACGATGACGGCCGACAACGGGTACACAGCAGAAACTTTCCCGTTCCGGGTAGTGTGAATGTGTTTCAACCAGGAGGAACTCTTGCCTTAGGGTACTGCCAGCCAGCACCAGGTGGACTAAAAATACCACTGAAGGAGGGTTTCATAGGACAAATTGATGAAGTGCGAATTTGGAATCAAAAGCTGGACCCGTTTACTATTTCAGCTAACTGGAGAACAAATCTGGGCTGCAGTCTACCGATTCAAAACCTTGCAAGTCTTTGGAAGCTAAATGAAGGCGATGGCACAGTAGCACATGACTGTGTGTCCAGCGCCCATATAAAATTTCGATCAGGTATCTGGCAAGGGCCAACATGGGTCTACTCGACAGTTGACATACCGAACTTTTCACTTGACATTAAGACCGCATACAGCTTCAGATTTGGCAGCGCGTGGATGAATATAGAGCAGACATGCTACAACCTTATCTTTGCTTCATCGCTGAGATCACAGTACTCTATGCTGAATACTGCAACGCTCTGGTTTTACCACATGTCATGCGTAACATCTGTTACCAGGAGTAGCCATTATAGTGATGTTTATTGGCCATTGATGGCTCTATCGGATTTCTATCAACTGTTTGCAGAGCACTCTTCGTGGTATGCTCAGAGCTTGTGCCACCATGTATCTGTTGTTAACTTCCCAGAGTGGTACGGGGTGAACTGTGCCAAACAGTGCAAATTTGGCCTTCCAGGAAACAACAGCCGTGACAGCTGTGTCTGTATGAAAGGATTCTACGGCGTAAACTGCTCAAGAGAATGTCCCGGTGGTTACAACGTACCATGTAGCACGCAATCACCATGCAATAATTTCACCGGAAAATGCTCCTGCCCAGTGCAAGCAAACTCCACTCATGACTGTAGCGTTTGCTCTCCCGGATGGATTGGATCTGACTGTTCTGTGGCACTCGGAGGAAATGTTAGTTATCCAGACAACTTCACTTGCCAAGGATTTGGAGCAGCACACTACACAACCTTTGACGGCGCTGGCTACAGTTTTGGAACCTATGGAGAATTTTACTTGATGAAAACCAATGCGTTTACGGCTCAGGTCCGACATATCCCTTGTTTGAGTGGTTCGTTTTGTATTTCATCAGTGGCGATGAAAATGGGTTCAACACAGATCACAATTCGAGCTTCCTACAACGGCAGTGGAATGCCACTGGTTTGGTTGAACCGTATACTGACAGACACAACATCTCTAAATCTGGAAAATGATTTTATATTTCGTAAAGTTTCTCCACGGGCATATGAAATCAGTAAAGATCGACCTGACAAGATATTAATAACGGTGAAAGCTTGGAAGAAGTATCTCTCCTTTGAGATAATTTCGTCCGGTCCTTTGTGTACTGTTGCTTCTGGACTTTGTTCCTCATGCGACTCAAACATCGCAAATGACTTTAAAAACAGCACAGGAACAGTGTACTGGGGACACACAATCTCACAGCGTACGATAATAGACATCTTTACCTCTCAATGGAAGGTGTTCACAATTGACTCACTATTTGTATTTGGCTACACGAGCTATAACGAACATCGAGAAATTACTGCAAATGGATACGCGTTGAAGTTTAATGGTACAATTGTTTCCTCCGGTCCTTTAACCACCGCTTTCGTAAAAGGCCAAGATTTCACTGTACAGCTATTTGTTAAAGTTGATGCTCTTGGAGGTACAATCGTATCTTATGCGAATGGATTCACTTTTGCCATTGTGAACGACGTCAGTGTTAAAATATATGTTGGTGGAATTGCGTACGACATGGGAATCACACTACCTCTTGGCTCCTGGATTCAAGTGTCTATCGCATACAGTTCCTCCACAGGTAAGACATATGAGGTACCACATATGTGTGGTTCTTTGTATAAATTTACTGTCATTTTAATGTAGCTATGTATGTCGTTCGTGTAATTGTAGTTCCCCGAGAAAACGTTTCCTTGAAGATTATTGTCTTATATACTTTCAATTTCTAACCATGCCACTTCTATCCCTGGAGAAATGCGCTATGTTTTGCTCATACGTTCGTTATTATTTTCTTTAAGGTGTTCTCGCCTACTTCCAGTTAGATGCTCAAGGTGACCTTTTCACCAAACAGACCTACCTAGGACCTGACTTGTTTACCTCGGGTGGCACTTTATGGCTTGGCCAGTGGCACATAACACAAGAACACATCACTGGCGTACCACTGCATCCATTCTTTGGAAGCATAGATGAAGTCCGCATCTGGACTTTTGCACTGGATACTATTCTTGTTCGCCAGAGTTTCCTTGTGGTTATAACTGAAGAATTACCGACGCTAAGTGCCCTGTGGCTTTTTGATGAGGGATTAGGCAGAGCGGTTAGTAATCGCATATCCGGCTCCTCAGCCATGCTCCTTCCTAGAGTAATCAGCCGTCAACCTTTGTGGCAGTTCTCGTATGTCCGTGATGTGTTTCCAACGATAGTTGTTAGTTCAACTGTGCAGTTTACGAACATCACCTTTGGAATTCTAGCCGATAAAATATGTTTTGAGCTTATTTACGACACCCAGTTAGAAGCACAGTGTGGTCAGCTACTGAACACAGCCGTTCGTCAATTTTACTATAAGGCTTGTCTTTACGATATTCATTCCTCTAGTTCCTTGGACACCGCCTATATTGCGTTATCTGCCTATGCCGACTACTGCCAGTCTATTCTACATCTTTCTTCATGGCCAGCTCAACTCCTGTGTCATCAGTTTCCCAAGAGCTTTTATCGGGGATGGATTGGTCCCGACTGTTCCTTTAGGTGTGTTTTCGGAAATGCAGACAGAAATAATGCCAGCTTGTGTGTTTGCAGTCCAGGATACTGGGGTGAGGACTGTGCCAGTGAGTGCCCAGGAGGCGGAAACAATCCTTGTAACCAGCATGGCAAGTGTGACGATAAGACAGGAGCCTGTGAATGTGATTTGAACTGGCGAGGAAATAGCGACTGTAGTAATTGTACACCTGGCTGGAAAGGATCTGATTGCGCTGTGGCTGTGGCAGTATCACAGTTGCCAACATGTTCTGCTTTCCTTGGAGGACACTTTACCAACTTCGACAGCGCTCACTTTAACTTTTTCGGAGTAGGTGAATTTTGGCTCGTTAAAAGCGCCCACTTCAATGGCCAGCTAAGACAAGTTCCATGTCACAATGGAGAATCTCGTTGCATTAATGCGGTAGCATTCTCTTTCATATCAGGATGGGAAATAGTATTTCACGCACCATATGAGGAGACCGAGCGGCCCGTTATTTGGATAAATGGAAATGTGACAGAATACAGTTCAACAACGCTTCAAATTGCTAGTGACGTCTTCTTAGAGCAGACAGCTTCAACTACGTACGTTCTTAGCAGTGTACCGAAAGATCTCAAGTTTCAACTTCGAGTGACAGGAAGAGGACTTGTCATTGCAGGCCATGTTGAGCAATCGCTGTGTAACGGTACAAATGCACTGTGCGGAAACTGCGACGGAAACAGAGACAACGACTTCAATGTAACAGGTGGTGGTTCTCTGGAAGAAACATGGCGAGTTTCTATCGACGAAAGCCTCTTCGTTTACCACTATGGAACTTACGACGAAGAAAGAGTTGCAACAGGTGGTGAATATGCCTTAAAGTTCAAACGGGTTGGTGTTTGTAGTGATCTCATGCCTGAAGTATTAAATGCCTCTGTCATTACCACAGAACTCCTGTTTAAGATGTTTACTGGACGAAATCCTGGAGGTGTACTCTTAACCTATAGTAAAACAATAACGTTGACAGTGTTTATTCAGGTGACCCTAAAAGTACGCATTGGTGTGGAGATCTGGGACACTGGTTTTTCTCCAGAAATTGACGCTTGGAACCGAGTCACCCTTGTTTACTCTAACAACACTGGAGCAATACATTTGTATCACATCAATTCTGTAGGTATTGTTCGTCAAGCCACAGGAACCTTGAGTCCCGGTGCGTTTAACACAGGAAGTATGATCTCCATTGGGCAATGGATACCCGCTCTTGAAAGGAATACGGCGGAGAGCGATAAACTGCCAGGCTTTGTTGGATTGATCGATGAAGTACGCTTTTGGAACCGTGAATTTAGCTTGCAAGATGTCAAGACAAGCTGGAGAGTCAACGTGATTTCCAGCGCTCTTCATATTGCTATTTTGTGGAAGTTCAACGAGGGACAAGGAAACGTCATACACGACCTGGTGAGCGGAGTCCACTTGTATCTTCCATCCGTTCGCATGGCGCCTAAATGGATCTTTAGTTACGCGAATGTTAAGATTCTTCCTGTAACCACTGAAATAAAGTTCAAAACAAGCGGCACGAGAATCAAAGCAGAGAAGTGGTGCCATGAAAACATCCAAGAATCTCCTCTTGGTATCGCCTGCGGGGGGCTTGGCGGTGGAACAGTAGCCTTCTATGTAAGAGCTTGTTTACGAGTCATTGCTTCAACTGGTCAAGTATCCTTTGGATTAAATGTCGTGGTGGCTTTTGCAGACACGTGCCAAGTGCAAGCTAACCTATCTGTGTGGCCAGCACAACAGATGTGCAAGTATGAAGTATTCCAAAATTCGAGACTCATGAACTGGATAGGGGTGAACTGTGACGTCCCTTGTCTCTATGGATATCAACCTACAGGATTGGCTGGAAGTTGCAAGTGTGACCGGGGTTTCTGGGGACAGCTGTGTGATGGAGTATGCCTTGGTGGACCTGTGAACGTATGTAGTGGGCATGGACGTTGTTTAGGTGGTAGTGGACGATGTCGCTGTAGGAGAAGGTGGCGCGGAGCACTTGACTGCAGCCAGTGCACTCCTGGTTTTCTTGGTAAAGATTGTTCAGCTTCGGTTACAGCACCTACTGAAGAGCTCCCAATAACGTCGGTCTTTGGGACCGGTTACTACGTAACTTTGGATGGTGTCAAGATCAATGTAAATGTAGCTGGTGAATTCAAAGTTTTGGCCTTGGCTCGCTATGGACTCAGCATCCAGTTTCGGCAAGTTCGAATCGGAAGTTACGTACGTGTAAGATGCGTAATTGTGCGTGTACGAGATAATGTGATAGCAATCCACAGCAGTATTGGAATCGGGGGCCAGGTTTTGGTTACACTGAACGGCTCCCCTGTCAACTACAAAAGCGTGATTTCACTTGGGATCTCGGGATTTGTGTTTAAACGAACCTCTCTCAACAGTTACGTGGTGACTGGTCCAGGGGGTTTTAACTTTGTTGTCAATTCCATCACAATACACTTCGATGTCTCCATAACGATGAACAGATGGCTGTGTCAAGAAGCCTGTGGTCTCCTTGGAAGGTGCCACCGCCCTGGATCAAGTGTGCTACCCTCAAACTGCACAGCTGGAGGAATTTTGGATACGCATGATATATCAACTGTAACTCAAGAAATATTGATCTCCTACGTGACCTCGTGGTCTGTACCACGGAACGAGAGCTCATTTGGTCCCACACTGAACATCTCTGGCGAATCACTATCGCCTAGCGAAGGAGGAAGCTGTCTCTACTTTAACGGCACATCTGTCATCACTGCACCTCTGGTGAATGTTTTTGTTGGTAATTACATCACTATCCAGTTCTTTGTCAAGGCAAAGGATCCGCGTGTCTACGGTGGTACTATTATTTCATACGCACTCAGTGAAACGTTTGCAATTGCTGTCAATATGACTGTCATGATTCACTTTGGCACTACAGTCATTGACACTGGACTTGTGCTTGAAACAGAGCTTTGGAACCACATTTCTTTTGTCTACAGACGGAGTTCGGGTCTTGTTCAGTTCTATCTCATTAACTCGATGGGCGTCATTCAAACAAGAGTCTTTGTCGTTGGCGTAGGAATATTTGCCGAAGGTGGTACCTTGGCCATTGCTCTTTGGCAGGTGACCAAAGTGTCCCTCTCCCTGCCTGGCTTTGTGGGCTGGGTGGACGAGTTGAGCTTCTGGAACAAACGATTCGATTCTGTTATGATACAGGAAACTTGGAATACTAATCTCGTAGCAGAAACACCAGGGATTGCCCTCTTATGGAAGTTTAATGAAGGAAGTGGCTTTGTGTGTCGAGCGACAGTAGGATCGTTAGATTTTACTCTTCCTACCCCGCCTTGGAGAAGCCCAGTTTGGTATCCTTCCGATGCAATTAAAGAAACCAACGTTTTCAACACGCAAGATCCATCTGAAGAAGAAGCTGACAACGTAACCCAGGAGCTGTGTTCAGATATTTTCCTTAAAGGTCCTCTATACAGTGAATGCTCAAACGTTACTGGAGGATCTGAATTTTACTACGACGCTTGCATTTCCGAAGTGTCTACATCAAGAAAGCTCGACTCAGCTCTTACAACAGCAGCGGCCTTTGGGAAGGAGTGCCAGGCCGCCCTGAACCTTACAACTCTACCAGGAGCAGGGCTTTGTAATATTCTCCCAGGAGGACGTTATAATGATTGGGTTGGAATAAACTGCACGACTAGGTGTATCGTTGGACAATACTCTGATGGAGCGTGCAAATGTGACAGTGGGTACTGGGGAGTGAACTGCTCCAATGAGTGCCCAGGAGGAGCTGAGAACCCTTGTTTTGGAAATGGATTATGTGATGGAGAAAGCGGTGAATGCAAATGTCATCCAAACTGGCAAGGAAATGAATACTGCTCAAAATGCACCCCAGGGTGGATAGGCAAGTCGTGTTCTGTCGCGGTATCGCCAACAGATCCCAGCGTTGCGAATCAAACTTCAAAAGTTTGTACAATATCTGAAAGAGGCTATGTCACCGGCTTCGATGGCTCACTATTTACGTTTACCACACTTGGAGAGTTCATCATGATAAATTCATCCATCCTTCAAGCGCAAGTCCGACAAGTACCCTGCGAGAAGAGCTCTGTATGCCTTAATGCTGTTGCTGTGAGATTCAATGGACTGTCCATTAGTGTCCATGCCGCCTACGAAAGTGACTCATTGCCAGTAGTGCACGTTAACGGAGAACCTATTAATGCTGGCGGAAAGCTCACCAAAGATATGCTGAGAAATAATGTGACCATTCAACCTATATCCAACACCGCCTACAGGATTGTTATTTCACAGTATTTGTCCATACGTACAGTCTTTACAGATCGATACATTAGCGTGGAGTCTGCTGTATCCACTAGCTTCTGTCAGATTATCGATGGCCTGTGCGGTTCTTGTCCCACACTACAACCGGGGCAAAATGATACTCAAGGAACTGGACCAACGACTGTTTTAGAAGTTGTAGGAGGATCAAACACCTCTGATGGTGACGTTGATGAATTTGTATCAAAAAAGTTGTCACTTGAACACCGAGGACGATCTGAAATTGTTATCGATGAAGAAACCCACAAAGAAACTCGAGTTGTGTACGGGGGTGTGTACAGTCTCTACTACCGTTTCACCGCTGTTGTCACAGAGAAAGTTGTCGATCTCTTTGGGAGTCAAACGTTAACCTTCCAGCTGTTAGTGAAATCATGCGATCCTCGTCTATGTGGAGGAACTCTTATTTCTTACACATCCAATGTGACGTTTTACATCAGCAACCACGTAACGGTGAAAGTTGTTATCGGGATGGACGTCTTTGACACTGGCATTGCCACAGAAACAGATATGTGGAATCAGATCACCGTTGTATTTGTTCGTGCAAAGCTGGAACTCTTTGTGTTTGTGACATTTTCGTCTGGGCTTGCACAAGTGCGAAAGTTCAATTTTACCGTCGACCCTTTTGTAACAGGAGGAACATTTGCTATTGGCATGTGGCAACCTGCTTCTGGATCTATAAGCGTTCAACCAACAAATGTCTTCTTTGGACAAATAGATGAAGTATGCGTATGGGAAAGACCCTTTGATTATGCATTAGTTCAACAAAGTTGGCGGGCAAATATTCAGCCTAATGCCCCATCACTTACAAACTTGTGGAAGTTCAACGAGGGTGAGAATTCTATCGTCAAAGACCTTGTTTCTGGTGTAACTTTATTCTTTCCAAAATATCCCTTGGAGGAGCCAAAGTGGGTCTTTTCTGATGCACCTATCGCGTCCGTTGCGGTACTGAATCCGAATGAGAACAACGAGACTTTGCAAGGTATCGCCACTAACGTGTGCTTCGGATTCATTTATAAGGGACCAATTTATTCTGCTTGCTTGAGGCTGGGCAATGTCACACTAGAGTTTTATTTCCGTGCCTGTGTGGAAGCCGTAGTGGGCACCGGATCAACAGTTCAATCTATCGATGCCGTGGTGACAATTGCAGATTACTGCCAGAAAACGCTTGGTTTGCCTTACTGGCCAGCTCAATTTCTATGCAACAGATTTCCTGGAAAGCGTTTCCCAAACTGGATAGGCAGAAACTGCTCGACCCCTTGCATTTTCGGTCAAGCGTCAAATGAAAGTGAAGTCTGCATATGTGATCCAGGGTTTTATGGTATAAACTGCTCTGGAATTTGCCCAGGAGGAAGTGGACGAGTGTGTAACAATCATGGAATCTGTGATGTCGTAACTGGAAAATGTTCGTGTGAGCTTAATTGGCAAGGAAATGAAAACTGCACAGTTTGTGCTCGTGGTTGGGCTGGGACAGATTGTTCAACAGCAGTTACCCAGTGGCCCTCCGGAAGTGTTTTGGTTGGAGTTGGTACAGTGTCACTTGGCGGACAGTTTACATCACTCAGTGGAATCAGCTACAGCCTTTACGTAACAGGGGAGTACTATCTTATTTACTCGATCCATCTGTCCGTCGTTGTGCAAATTCGTCTGGTATCGTGCTTCCAACAGTTATCTTGCGTCAATTCCATTGCGCTTAAAATATCTTCTCACAAAGTTGTTTTGCATGGGCCGTATACATCTGGTGGAAACCTTATCGTCTGGTTAAATGATAAAGTCACCGACATTGATTTGCATCCAATCACTCTTCAAATGTACGGTTTTGAAGTCAACAAGATCACAGCTTATCTCTGGGAGGTCAAGTATGCAGGGCTGAACCTGAAGATACGTGTGACTGGACGCTACTTGACCTTAAGTGCAAGTGCAAGCGGTTTGGTGTGCAAGTCAGCCATTGGTCTACTAGGCTCTTGTAACCAGGGATTGCTGGAATCGCTCGTGTCTTATCATCCAACTAAAAGCTGTTCTGAAGGAAGCTTTACGTTCAACGTAAGCGGAAACCAGCCTAACAATTTCCACCATGCAGAGGACTTGTCATTTGAAACGAACGTGTCCGATAGCAAGAACAAAACCCAAGATGTTGTAAAAACTCTTGTTACCACCAAGCTCAAGGTCAAAGAATGCCACAGCCTGTTCCAGTACAAGTACAAGGACGTTGTAGAATATCGCGATGCAAATGCCGGGTACGCACTTTATTTTGACCACACTACAGTGGTATCGGGAGTAATCTACAAAGCGTTCTCTTTCACGGACATAACTGTAAAGGTCATGTTCAAAACTGTACGATATGGGGTTATCATATCATATGCCACGAGTAAGACCTTTTTTGTGACTAACACAGGTGGAAAGTTCACAATCTACTACGGAGACAACGTGTATCATACAAATATCGCCTCGGAACTTAATAAATGGAACCAGATTAGCCTTGTGTTTCAAAAATCAACTTTGGTGTTACACTTCTACTACTTTTCCTTCGGAGGCCAGGTGCAACGACTTGATATCAAAATTGGGTTCGATATCTTTGCTCCAGGGGGCATCATCGCTTTGGCTAGTTGGATGCCATCTCTGGACGGCTCCGGAATTCAGCCTGTTGACTTCTTTGCTGGATTCATAGATGAAGTGCGTATATGGACGCGCTATTTCCATCCTGCGTTCATTCTGCAGACCTGGAACAGATCGGTGAGCGTTGAAACCCAAGATCTCGCGCATGCATGGAAGTTTAACGAAGGTGAAGGGATCAACGCTGTAGATAAAGTAACTGGTATGAAACTCGAGCTTCCATTAAAGCCATGGAGAGAACCGGAATGGAAGTATTCAGATGTAGTGTTGCAACTGCCTTTCTACAATAGAGAACAAGATTTCCCCTTTAAGAACAAAACGTTACAAACTGAAGCTGAACTTTTCTGTAACAGAACGTTGTTAATGGGACCACTCTATTTAGACTGTCACTCCTTGGGACCAGGCGTGTCTATGTTTTACTTCAGATTTTGCCTCCGAAGAATTGCAAGCTTTGGATCTTTGTACATGTCGATGGAGGTTATCATCGCCTATTCTGACTACTGCCAGGCCATCAACAACCTAACGGTCTGGCCAGCCAAACCACTTTGTAATGAATTTCTTGGACGTGATTTTCCCATTTGGTTTGGAGAGCGTTGCGACAT
>OFEQ01000012.1_pt1 | contig 15021 bp, 1 predicted proteins | sample 1521141 | NCBI WGS metagenome assembly OFEQ01 (sample SAMN04272335, study PRJEB24112) | coral metagenome | biome: Coral reef; feature: Shallow seawater; material: Coral tissue | host: Coral | place: China: South China Sea | collected 2014 | reverse complement strand
TTACAATACCACAAAAAGCTCGTAGTATAAATTGAAAGCTTTGTGGTGTCTTTTGACAAAAGTGTTTACTAAATTATAAGTCAATGCCGATTTTAAGATTATTTCTGCACCGATTTCAAGATTTTCCCGTAGAAAATATGCTCTTTTCAACTATATTTAACATATTTATGAGTTTTGTCCAAAACGGACTATTGTGAAAAATGCAGTGACAACTTCACTGGAAGTGGTTAGACGCACAAAGCTGTGTCTTGATAATAAGTAATTGCATCATTCTCGTACCAAATTGATAAATATAATTTCATTTCTATCTAGTTATCTATATTACTCGCATTTTTGAATCGATACAATTAAAATAATCCCCAAACATGTAATTATAATATTTGCTGCAACAAAAACAGTCACGATTTCGTTAATGATCGGGATCAATTCTACTTTTTCTACTGAAGTTCAAAAAAGTCTCATTGTAACCGTTTTGTTAATTCAAGTCACTTATCACATACTCTGTGACTGTGAAAGCAAGATATTTGCAAACTCAAATGTGATGGAGTTTCTTGGGACCATTTTTTCCCTCCCTGAAGGTTTTTGAAACGAAAAGAAAATTCACGTCTTTTATAAAGCAGACTGAGAAATGTTTCAAAATTATGTTTACAACGACCTCAAACATCCCAGTCTTTTCAGCCACGAGTCATTGCAAGCACACATTGTGCAAATAGCGTATTCATTACATGTAGCGATTAGTGATGTCATTTTAAATGGAAGTTAGATCAATGATATTCATTGCCAAGAGCATTTTAATACTTCCATCTTCTTCTCGAACTTCTACTTTCAATCTGCGCTATCTCATATTCTCCATTTTCCTCTTCCTCAAGAGCAAACTGCACTGGACTATACTTCCGGTCTCTATACACCTGGAAAGATGACGTATTTCCGGTTCTCCATGATCCAATGGGAGGACGCGGGGATTCTCTTTCGATATTAATTTCCAATTCTGTCGTTTCATGACGGTCCGGTACGTCAATATCGAGAGTGGTTGTTTGGGGGGTTACTTCAAATTCAGTTGTGGTGGTCTGTGGGGTGTAGCTGTAGTCGGATGCTTCACGTGGTCTTACACGAAGGTCGTATTCTGTTGCAGTGTTCTGTTGGGTCAAACTGTAGTCGGTGGTTTGTGACCTCTGTGAAGTCAGGTCGAATACTGTTGAAGTAGTCTGTGGTGAAAAACTGTAGTCAAATGTCTGTGGTCTCACATTGATATCCAGTGTAGTTACTTGTGGTTTGACATCTATATCCAGTGTCGTTACTTGTTGAGGTCTTTCCGTGACGTCTACACGAAGTGTCGACGTTTCTGTTTTCTCGTCCGAGTGATCTGACAGCTCTGTTTCTTCCAGTTGCTTCTTACACTGCTCATACGCTCTGTGACTGAGTATCAGATCATCTTGTAAACTCTGAATCTCGCTCTCCAGTTCTTCAATCCTCTTCTGCAAGTTACTAATCTGACTAGCCTTGCGCTCTCTATCCAGGTCAAGTGACCTACACTCCCGTCTCTGATCTTCAAGTTCCCGCTCCAGTCTCTCGAGACGAGTCTGCTTTGCCGTGACGTCATTGTTCGCGTCATTCAGTTTCCTCAAAGCATTTTGCAGATCGCTTTCGACTTTCCTGAGTTCAATTCTTGTGCTGCTTATTTCCTGAGAGATCTTCTCTTTTTCTATTGCTCTGGAATCGAACTCGCGCTCGACGATCAAGAGTCGTTCTTTAGCTGTTCTCAATTCATACTCTAACCGCCGCTTCTCGTCCTCAGAGTGTCTGTTGGAGTCCTCGATCCTTCGTAGCTTGCTTCTACAATCATCCAGATCAAAATCCAGATTCTGTTTCTCCTGAACCAATTTTTGTTTCTCGATCACGACGATCCTGTGTTCCTCTTCAATCCTGGTGTACTTCTCCTTTATTACTGTGTATTCGTAGTAAATCTCTTCTTTTTCCCTCCTTACCTTCCCTGCATCATCGGTGACCTCATCTTTTAAAGCTATTTCAGCCTTGAGCCTTTCATTTTCTCGAGTAAGTTCCCTGTTCTCTCCGGCAAGGTTGAGTTTTTCACTCCTGAAAGTTCTGATTTCTTCTTGTAAATTCAATCTCTCCTTTTCCCAAGACTCGCGCTCTCTCCCTCTTAATCCTAACTCTCCTTGTAATTTCTCTAACTCTAATTTAACTCGCCATAGTTCTTCTTGAAGTTCTGACTTGTTTAATTTTACTGCATTAATCTCTTCCTTAAGGCTGCTCTTTTCACTCTCAAATGAATCGTATTCATATTTGCTCATGGACAACTCCCGCTTCAACCTCTCAATCTCGAGATTTACCGCTCTCAGTTCTTCCTTGATTCTTCCGTTCTCTTCTTCGTAGTAATCTTTCTCCTTTTTCACAAGTGCTAACCTTTCATTGGTATTTTCATAATCATCTTTGAGAAGGCGAAGCTCTTCTTCAGCCCGTGATTTATCTTTTCCTAAGTTGAAAAGTTCTTCTCTGTAATTCTTTCGTTCTTCGGCCCAACTCTCCTTGTCATCACTGCTGTACGCTAACTCTCTTTTCAGAGTGGAGATCTCAAAGTTAAGAGACGTAATTTGACCGTTCAGTTCACTGATCTGAGTCTCTTTCTCGAACACTATTCGTTGATGTTCGTCATCAGCGCGATCGTACTCGAAAGTTTTAGATGATAATTCGGCTTCGCTTTTGTGCAGCCTCTCCAGGGCTTCCTCCAGTTCATCTCGTAGACGATTCTTCTCCAATGTAGAGCTATTGCTGCGGTCATCCAACTGCCCTTGTAAATAATCTACTTCCCTGGTTTTGTCATCCAGTAATCTCTGCAGTCGGTCATTCTCATCACTGTTATTTTTAAGTTGTGTAATTTCACGACGAGCGCTGAGCAGTTCATCTTCAAGAGCTCGAATCTTCTTCTCTGCTTCTTCCAACTCTGATTTCAGTCTGTTGTTGTCTTCCTGAGATTGTTCGTACAGGGTTTCTGCTCTGCTCAGTTTCCTGTGCAAATCCAAGAGGTCGTCCTGAAGATCGTCTGCTTTGTCTTTGCTGTCATCCTGCCTGTCCTCCAGGTCCCTCAGTCTTTGTTTCAGAGAAGCGATCTCGTCTTGCAATGCGGTTTTCTCTTGGTGACAAAACTGGTGGGCTATGACCATTTCTGAAGCTCTCTTATGTGTGCCCAACAGCTCCTTCTGAAGCCTCATTTTCTCGTCTTCGCTATCTTTGCAAAACCTTTCAAGCTCTTGATATTTTTCGGTACTGGTTTGAAGTTCATTCCTTAGAAGTCTAACCTCCTCTTGGGTGGATTCTCGATCCAGTCTACTGGAGAAACTACCATCTTGGAAACTGCGAAGATCTTGTTTCAAACTATCGCTTTTTGTCTTGTACGTTTGCAATTCCAGTTCTGTATCAGAAACTTTCTTTCTCAAATACTCAAGTTCCTGTTCTAGCATTCCATTTTGCACTTCATTTGTTTGATTGTTATCTTGCAATGCGCAGACAAGATTATGCGTTGATATCATTTCATTTCGCATCTTTTCCTTCTCTTCTTCACTTGTTTTTAACTTTCTCTTGTGTTCTTCCAGTTCATCTTGAAGCATCTCCAGTTCATGGTTGATTCTGTCTTTTTCTCTAGTAATATCCTCGTGAGATCTTTCCTTCTCAAACAGTTCCCTCTTCAGAGTGTCCACTTCATCCGTGAGAAGTGACTTTTGTCTCTGACTGTCGTCCCAAGCGGCCGCTTTATCTTCAGCTTCTTGGCTTGCTTCAGAAACCTTCCTTTCTAATTCCTTTAGTTGTTTCTTCAAGCTGTTGACATCATCACGATCAGAGAAACTCGTGTTCCTCAAATCATTCATTTGGGAAAGCAATTCATCCTTTTCCCTTTTACTGCTGTTGAGTTCTCGCTCCAAAGTCGTGATATTGTCCCTCAGGACCGCGAGTTCATTCTGTTGTTCCGACATCTCAAGTTGTCCAAATTTGTGAACCTCTTCCGCGTTCTTCATTCGCTGTTCAGCTGCCTTTGCTTCTTCTTCCCAGCTGTTTGCCTTTTCCTCCCAACTTTCACAAGTTGCCTCCAACTCATTGACCTTTCCCCGAGTGTCAAGAATTTCCACTTGTAAGTCATCATTCTTTTCTTCCAAGTCTCGCACAGCGTTTTGTGCCTCGTCCAAAAGCTCTTTCTTTGCTTGAAGATCATATTCCAACTCCGTGACTCTCTTGTGAGATTCAAGAATTTCCCGTTCCAGATCTATCTCTCTTTCACGAATTCTGTTATATGAACACTCAAGCAGTGCAAGTTTCTTTTCCATATTTAACACTTCCCTGTTTGAATCATTTTTTTGACTTTCACACAGTTCGTACCTTGCCTCAAGGGAAACCAGCTTCCTCTCCGCATCACTGGCTTCTTCTCGTAGACTTTTCTTTGCCAGTTTAACCTGTTCGTAAGACACCTCTAACTCACTCAGCCTCTTTTTGGAACTTTCAAGCTCAAAGGTTTTTCTAGTATTATCGAGACGAACTGTTTGGTTCTCCGCTTGGAGCTCAGTAAGTTCTCTCGTCACCGCAGAAAGGTGTTCTTCGGCCTTAGCTTTTCCTGTGGTCATATCTTCGTGTGCAGATTTCAAGGCATCCAATTCCTTTTTGACTTTGGATAGCTGGCTTTCCATCTCATCTTTTTCTTTCTTTACAGAGTCCTCTACAGGTCCAAAATCCATGTCAGGAGTTGCAGCCTGCAGAAGTTGAGAATTCAGTCCTTCTTTTTCGTTCCGTAACATCTCACAGATCAGCTGTGATTCCTGATACGAGGTCTCGAGCTGCAATATTTCGCTCTTTAATCTGTCGCATTCGAGTGTGTTTAGCTCAGCAGCTGACTCTACATATGCCAGGCGCTCTCGACTTTCTTCCAACTGATGCTTCAAGTCTTTGTTTTCGTGTCCAAGTTTCTCCATGTTAAACTTCGCACTTGCGAGATCCCTTCTCAAATTTTCAACTTCGGTTTCGAGACTCTTCTTGGACGACTGAAGTGTCTCGATGACAACTGTTTTACTTTCATTGTCCCTGTGTTTAGTGTCGCTTTGCTGTTGCTGTTCTGTTAACTTCCTCTGATCTCTCGTCAACTCAGACTTGAGATTGTCAATCTTGAGCTTTGCTTCCTGTAATTGGCCTTCCAGTTGAGTTTTTTCCTTAATCTCCTTTTGTAGTTTACGATCACTTGTCGTTAACTTATTCTTATACGTGTTAATGTCTTGTTGCAATTGGTTCTTCACAGACTGACTTGTCTGGTAAGCGACCTCAAAGTCGGTTGCTTTCTTGTAAGCATCCAGAAGATCTTTCTGTTGTTGAGACTCCTTCTCAAGACTTGCACTCAAGGCTATTTCCAGTTGTGAGACTTTCTGTTCCGCATTGAAAAGATCATCGTTGAGGACCTTTACCTTTCCCTCTGTGACGCCACTGAAGGCTTCCAATCTTGTGATCTTGTTCTTAGCTACAATCAGCCCTTGATCGAGAGCTGTTATTTTCTTGTGGGAATCGATGAATTCTGTTTGAAGTTCCTTGTCTTTCTGTTCAAGATATGCCACCGTGTGCTCCAACTCGTCCACTTTCCTCTGCAGGCCGTTGACTTCTCCTTGCAAAGAGGCTTTTCTTTTGTCGCAGTCTCGATATTCAAGCTCGGTTTTGGACAGTTTGTTATTAAGATCGATTATTTCCTTGTCCTTTTCCTCCTTTTGAGACAAAATCATCTTATAATCCACTTGTAAAGTGGCGAAAGAGTTGTTCACTGACGAAACTTCCTCAGTAGATTTGTCTTTCTCCCGAAGAATGTTAGTTATCCTGCTTTGCAAGTCTGTAATCTGCTGCTTCACAACTGTTAACTCGCCTTCAATTTTATTTTTCTCTCGCTGCACACCATCTAGGACAATCTTCATCTCCGAGGTATCTCGTTTGAGTGCGATGCATTCCTCCTTCAGCTTATCTTTATCTTCAGCCACACTACTGTACCTTGCTTCCACGTATATGAGTTTCTGCTGCAGTGTTGCAAGCTCAAGTTGTTGGCTTTCCTGCTCCCGTTGTACGGCCTGATATCTTTCTTTAATATCCGCCTCGATTTCTTTGGAAGATAACAAATCTTTCCTTAAATTCTCGTTTTCATTTCTGAGACGTTGAACGGTTTTCTCAAAGTCTGTTACACTTGCTTCTCGAATATCTAACTCTGTTTGCAGTTTCCTTATTTCGTCTTGAGCATGGTGGTATTTTTCCTTCTCGTTGGACAGTTCCTCTGCCAAAGACTTCAATTCTAGATCCAATGTACTTACTTCCAACTGTAAAGAACCAAGTTTGTTGTCTTTATCCTCGCTGCTACTTCTGCACGTTTCAAAACTGGCTTCTTTCTCATTCAGCTGTCTTTGCAACTCAGCAACGTCTTCTTTACTCTTTGTTGCTCGAGACTGTGTGTCTTCCAGCTCGTGTCTTAGACTCGCCAAGTCTTTCAGTGCTCGATATAATTCCTCTTGAAGATTAGTAGCCTTCTCTTGCTTTTCCGCTAGTTCTTTGTTTAACTCCTCATTCTCTTCTTGCGCTGCAACAAGACGAAGCTCAAACTCCGAACCTTGCTTCAAAGTATCGAACAACTCATTGTCAGCTGCATCTTTTCGTTGTTGAAGAATATCTATACTTGACTTGATCTTGACATTTTCCTCTTGCAGACTACTGACATCCGCTTTCAAAGTCTTGTTCTCTGCTTTGAACATCTCGATCGTTTCGTCCTTGTTTGCAAAGTCTTTGCTGTGAGACTCCAGAAGCAGATCTTGCTCCTGTACTTTACGTTGAAGACGAATAAGTTCACTGTTATTGTCGCTGCTTTTTGATGTAAATAAGTTCACCTGTTGCTCCAAACTGTCCTTGATCTTCTCAATTCGCTGAAGTTGTGTTTCCAGGGTGTAAACTTTATTCCTGCTCGCCTGAGCCTCGGATCTCAAATTTAAGAGTTCTTCGCGATCTTCTTCACGCGCTGTCCTCGTGTTTTCCAGCTCGGCCTGAAAGGCATGGACTTCACGCTCAAGGTCTCCACGATCCTCTTGACTGGTCTGATAACCAGATTCCAGGCTTGCAATTTGTGACTTTAAAACTATATTGTTTCGCTGAGCATCCTTTTCCCTCTGTTCCAGATCCACCATCTTATTTTCCATGTCACTGACTTTACTCCTCAGAGAATCCGAGTCGCCTTCCAATCTTTTAATATTTTCTTTGCTCACCTTCAAGGAGCCCTCTGCCTCGGCTAACTGCATTAACGCAGAGCTTAGGCTGGATTCCAGCTCCTTTCTCTTGGTCATCAACGAATCATTCTCTCTTTCTTTCTCTTTGAGAGCGTTCTGAAGACGTTCCATTTCGTCTTCGAATATTCGCTTAGCTTCTTTTAACTGCCCAATCGATCCTTCTCTTGCGTCTAGCGTCTCCTTAAACACGTCACACTGGCCGGTCAGCTCGGTTACCTGTCTCTGATATGTCACGAAACTATTTTTGTAGTTCAGTGCGGCTTGCTTGTACTCCTCAAGCTGATGTTCAAGATCCTCTTTGGCTTCTTGCGACTCATCCAGTTGGTTTTTCAGTGTAAAGATATCATCTTTACATGTACTTGCTTCGTCTCGAGCTCGGTCTTTCTCTGCAACAGTTTTTCGAAGCTTTGACTCCAGTTCAGTTGTCTTTTTGTGCAGTTGAAAGTTTTCGCGTTGAAATCGACTGATCTCTTGCTGCAGACGTTCGACTTCTTCCTTTCCATACACAGCATTCTGTTTCAGATTATCTCTTTGCCCTTCAAGAAACATTTTGCTGTTCTTCAGCTGTCGGATAACTTCTTCTTTGTCGCCAACTTCCTTGTTTGCCATGTCAAGAAGAATCTTCTGCTCTGCGACTTTCTGTTCTAAATTAAGAGCTTTGTCTAAAGCTGCAGAAACTTGATTATTGGTATCTTCTAGTTGAACATTGAGTGAGCTACGTTCATTGTACTCGTAACCGTACTTGTACTCCAGGTCTGCCAACTTGCTCTGTGTTAAAATCAATTCTTGCCTAGCTTCCTTCCTTTCTCTGTCACTCTTCTTAAATAGTTCATCAAGATCTCGCACTTTCTTTACTAGAATTTCGTTTTCACGTTTGGTTTCATTGCTTTGTTGCTTTGTCAATTTGCATTCCGATTCCAATGCGAAGATCTTGTTGCTGGAACTTTGGAGCTCATGCTTTAAATCGCTTTCGGCCTGAGTAGATTTAACGAGCAAACTTTCGAAGTCCAAACATTTCGAATTGAATTGCTGCAAGTCTTTTTCTAAGGCGTATTTCCCCTTCTCTAAGTCATCAACCAAGTCCTGTAATCGTGAGATATCATCTTTGGACCGCTTAAGTTCATCATCTGAATTTTTGATATCTTTCTCTATTGCTTCGTTCTTTGACTTACTTTCTTCGTAGTCCGACCGAATGTCAGCCAGTTCGTTTTCTACCGCTGTTTTCACAGCTCGGAGTTCCTCAATTTGAGAATCCATCGCTCGGTTTTCCTTTGTAAGTTGCTCGATGATCCTCTGGTTTTCTTGCAGTTCTTTCTGCGCTCTCGACCCGTCTTCAGACTCTCTGGTTAGCTTTCTTACAGTTTCGTCCAAACTCGACCGAAGTCTGTCCTTTTCTCGCTGTAAACTCTTCATCCGATTCTCTTGCTCCAAATTCTTTTGCACGGCAATGTTCAATTCTCGCTCCATCTCATCCCGTGAATCACGAAGTTCTTGAAGGTCGTTCTGTGTCCTTTCCTCCTTACTCTCGTATTCCATCAATTTGAAACTCAAGTCCTCTTGGGCACCTTGCAGACTCTCGCACGAGACTTTTATCGTCATTCCTTCTTGTCGAAGTGTTTCTAACTCCGTTACCAATTCAGCAGTCCTTTCGTTCAATTCCTCAATTGTTTTCTCTTTCTTCACAACGGCCTTTTTCAACGACTCAGCAACTCCTTGTTGCTCTTTCAGCTGGCTCGCAATTTTCATATTTTCCTCTTTTAGGTCAACGTTCTTGTCCCTTGAATCACTAAGCTGCTCCTTCAAATTCGTCCTCTGGGTTTCAAGGGCGTTAATTGTCGACTCCATCTGTGTCAGTTTGTTGCGCACAGTGAAAAGGTCCTCTTCTAAAGACTCCTTCTTTCCTCGAAGGCTTACGATTTCTTCTTCGTGTTCTGCGGCGTTTTTCTCCAAGACTGCTATCTGTTGTTTGAGATCCAGCTGCTCGCTTTGTGCGGAATCAAGCTGAATGGAATAGCTTGTGTTTTTCTCCTGCGCTCCCCGTAACTCTTCTCTTACGTCGTCCAGTTCTTTTCTTGCCTCTTCATAATGTGACTCCATTACGGAGACCTTTCTTCGTAAAGAATTCAGTTCGGTCTCGAGGTCTGATATCTTGTTCTTACACGTGTTAAGTTCCTTGTCAGTATGCGTTGTTCGTTCTTCATTCTTCTTCAAAATAGATTCCAATGTTGCCACCTTCTTTCGATTTGCTTGCAGTTCTGTTTCGATCTGTTCCTTTTTGCGTTGCGCAGTCTCCCACAATGGCTTCATCCTTATTACCTCGTCGCTTGTTTCCCTCCACTTTTCCTGCAACTTTCGTCTGTCGTTCTCCAGATGCCACAATTGTTCCTTCTTCTTTGTTACCTCCGAGTTCAGATAATCATTTTCAGTCGTAAGTGTAGTTATTTTAATCTTGTACTCCTCGATAACCCTTTCTTTCTCAAACAACTCGCTTGAAAACTCGCTGAATGACTTCTGGTTCTCTTCCAAGCGCACTTTGACCACTGCCAATTCCTCAACGGCCTTCTTATTTGAAATGTTCAGATCTCCAGAGTGATACTCTAGGCTCGCTTTCTCCCTTTGTGTCTGTTCTAAAACGACCTCTAGTTTGTTCACTTTCTGTTCCAGAACCATAACCTGGCGCTGTGCGTCCATTTTGTCGTGTTCACACGTTTGATAGGAACCTTGCAGTTCTGCAAGTCTCTTGTAAAACGAGTGAATCTCTTCCTCGAGTCGTTGCTTCTCGTGTTCACAAAGCTTATACATGGCTTCAAGTTCCTGGAACTTTTCTTGGTTTTGCAAGAGCTCTTCCTGAAGATCGCGTTTACTTTGTTGAAGTAGGTCATTCTCAGTCTGGTGCTTCGCGAGCGCTTCACCTGTTTGCCCTAACGTCGACTCTAACGAGGAACACTTTCCTCGTAGCTCTGTAATGGTGCTGTCCTTGTTCGCTGTATCTTTCCTTAGGACGTCCAAGCTTCTTTGACAGTCATACAACTGATTTTGCACAGTTCCTAGCTCATCCTTGCACTTAAGTAGCTTTGTCTTGACATCTTCCAGCTGTTCTTTGTACTGCACCTTTTGTTTCTGCGCTTGACTCAACTGACTTTCAAGCTTTGTTGTTCGGTGTCGAGTGCTGTCCAGTTGTCTCTCCAAATCATCATTTTCTTCTTCGTTTCTCTGAATGGTTTGTCTAAGCTCAGACACTTTCCTTTCTGCGTGTGTCAGCTGTTGTTTAAGATCTTCTTTCTCGCGCTCGCTGCACTCGTACGCTGATTCTATCTCAGATAAGCTTCTGTGAGCTGCATCCAGTTTTTCCTCCAAATCGTCGATCTGTCCAAACTTGAACCCGTGATCTGCTTCAAGCTGGGATGCTTTGTTCTTGATTAAGGACAGCTCTTCTTCCAGATCACCTATAACCTTTCGAGCCGCTTTCAGCTGAATTTCCAGATCTTTCACTTTCTCCTGAGCCTTAGCGTACGAGTCCTCCACAGTGGTAAGCTTGCTTGTCACTCGGTATAGGTCCTTTTGAATCTCTTCTTTTTCTGATCGCAGTGAGGTCAGAGCATATTCAAGCTGAGTTATTTTATCACTAGCTGACTGCAAATCTCCTTCTAACATATCCCTCCTCTGCTTCACAGCTTGGCCCGTCATCTCATTGTGCCCGAGCTCCACTCTCATCTGTTCCATCCTCCTCTGTATGGCGTTTTTCTCATCTTCCAACTTGTCTATCTGATTACTTTTTGTCAAGAGCTCCTTTCTATATACATCACATCTCTGCTGGTGTTGAATAAATTCTTTCTGCAGATGGGTGTACTCGTCCTTAGTTTTTCTTAACTCGTCACGAACTTCTTCTAGCTGCTCTTTCAGCGAATCTCTCTGCTTGAGAACCACTTGCACCTGTGACTCGAACTTGCTGACCTTAAGATGATTTGTACGGATTTCATTCTGGTGATCTTTTTGAGTCTTATTAAACTCATTTTCAACTTCATTGACCATCCTTTGAGCGCTTCTCAGTTCCTTCTCTAGACTGTCATGTTCTTGTTGCAGTATCTTATAAGCATTCTCCCATTCTTGGACTTTGTCTTTTGCCAGACGCATTTCCTGCATCAGTTCATACCTCTCCATGTCGAACGACTCCACATTGGAAGTGGTGTTCACCAACTGGACTTGAACACTCTCGAGTTCCTTCTCGATGGTTTCTTTTTCCTGGCGAATTCTTTTATTCAGTGCTTCTTTAGAGTGAATATTTTTGTAATATCCTTCAGAGTCCCTCTGCAGTTCTTGAAGTTTTGTGTCAGTTTTGTGAAGTTCGTCTTGATACTTTCTTGCTGCATCCCTGGTCTCTTCCACCAGTTGCTGCATTTGTTGTTTCTGCTTAGATAAGCTCTCCACTTGGCTTTCAAGCTTTGTAATCTTAACCCGATCCGCTTCCCTCCTAGACTCGCTATCGTTCTTCGTAACCTTGTACAAGTTTTCCAGTTCTGCTAGCTTCTTTCTTGCGTCCATTATTTCTCTTGACATCTCGTCTCTTTTGTCTTCAGAACTCTCAAACTCGCTCTCAAGTTTGGTCTTGTTATCCTGATGGATGTAAAGCTCTTTTTCAAGCTGATTAATTGTGTTCTTACAGCCTTCTAATTCATGGTGAAGTCTTCTTTCTTGCTCTTGTAGTCTTCCAAAAGCCCTTTCCAATTCGGAGCTCTTCGCCTCGAGTGAGACAACTTCCTTTTGAAGCTGCAGGTTCTTCTGTCGCCAAGAGTCGCGGTCTTCTTCAAGTTCTTTCATCTGCGAATTAGTGTCCGAAAGTTGATTTTGAAGTAATTCAATCTCAACTTCAAAAGCTCTTGATTCGGCAACATAACCCGTGGAATATTCTCCGGAATCATTAAGGGCAGAGTCCAACTCCCTTTTCAGAGACATATTTTCTCTCTTCAGTTGCTGGAGAAAACTTTCCTTCATTTCGCTTTCTTTTGTGAATCGTTCAAGCTTTCTGGCGCCCTCATCAAGCTCTCTTTCTAATTTACCTACGTCCGCTTTGTACTTCTCAAGCTCCAGCGTCTTAGTTTTGAAGATCTCATCATTCCTTTTTAGTTCCTGAACTTCAGTTTCAAGGGTACTTATCTTGGTCCTCAATACCATGGTATCCTGCTGTGAGGACCGTTTGTCGCTCTCCTGATTCGACTCGTATCTGGAAATGTTCCTCTGGGCTGCCAGCAGTTCCTGTTGCAATCTTTCCTTGTCGTGCTGGATCTTATCACACATTTCTTTCCACTGGGCGTTGTTGTCCTTCATTGAATTCAATTCGTGTTGAAGTTTTTCTCGTTCTTGCTTCAGACGCTCACGATCTTTTTCGACCTCGGAGTATGACTGTCGTCCAGTGGCCAGTTCATTTTGCAGGCTCCCTTTCTCCCGTTGACATGCGGCGAGCTCTTTATTCAATGTTTCAAAGTCTTGCTTAAATCGCTGAATTTCAGCCTCCAGGAGCTCTTTTTCGTCTTTAAGTTGATACATTGTCTTGTCTTTCTTGTGAATCTCTGAGCTCAGTTCGTCCAGATTCTTCTGATGATCTTGCCACTCAAAATCTCTTCGTTTCCCGTCATCTGACACATTCACCAAACGTCTGTTGGCTTCCTCTAACTTCTCAATCAGGCTTTGCTTCTCGCTTACAGTCCGTTGTAGTTGTTGCTCCACTTTGTTGAATCTGTTCTCTAAAGCTTTCATGTCACGTTGAACATCTGCCTTTTCTTGTCTTTGCCGCTCGATTTTAGCTTCAAACTCACCCAGCCGCTTGTGCAACGAAAGAACTTCCTGTTGCAGTTGCGCCTTCTGCTGTTGACAGCTTTCATAAACGTTTTTCAGCTGAGCAATTTTTGTGTTCGCTGGTAGTAATTCTTGCTGTAGCTGCAGCTTCTCTTTTTGACAGCTGTCATAAGCGCTTTCTAGCTTAGACAACTTCTTCTGAGCAATCAGCAAATCATTTTCAAGACTGAGTTTCATCTGCTCAAGTGAATCTTCAACAACGTCGATTCTAGAATGCTTCTGTTTGTATTCTTGTAATTCACGATGTATTCTTTCGTTCTTTTGTCGGCAGTCTTCGTACGTGGCTTGTAACTCGACAAATCTTCGTTCCGAGGCGAGCAGCTTCTCTTGCAAATTCTCTCTTTCTCGGCCAACTTCCGTCTGCGTTACTTGTACAGCGCTGCGCATCGAGTTGAACTTATCGAGCTCAACCTCGCTAGCCTCCAGTCTCTCTCGCAGCTGGCGGACAAGATTATCTTTGGCAGCAATCTCTCGTATGTGGTTCTCGTTCGACAGGTACTGTTCTCGAAACTGAATTTTTAGTTTGGACAATTCTTCTCTCTCTGTGTGACTATGTAAATCAAATTCTTGAACTCTTTGCTTTTCCATTTCTCTTTGCCTTCTCTCGTTTTCCAATTCCGCTTCAAGTTTGGAGATTTTACTTCTTGACGATGTTAAGTCGTGCTGGAATTTTCTTTGCTCCTGTAAATATTTGTCGTTCTCCTCTCGGCTCGCTGCCAGATCGCTTTTAAGTGTTTGAACTTCAGTCTCCAGAGTTGCCTTTGCTGCTTTAAGTCTCTGAATCAGGGTTTCTTTTGAGGATATTTCGTTCTTCTGAATTTCGTGGTGCCTTTGATGTTGGAGAAGCTGGGTTTGCATATTTTTGAATTCCTGAATTAATTGTTCTCTCTCTGCTTGTAGCTGATACTTCTGCGACACCACAGCTTTCTTCAAGCGTTCTTCAACCTCCGACATTTTACTTCCAAGCTCGATCACGTAATTCTCGTCAATGTTCGACATTTTGCCGTGTCTCGGGCTCGTTGACGAATCGAGTCGATGCGACTCTCGTGCGCTGAGCCCGTCGCTTCGTTTCCCACCTTCCAAACTTCGTATAATTTCCTCATAATGCGAAGCAGTGTTTATCAATTCCTGCAACGTTTGCTTGTCTCTAGAAACACTTTCCATGGTAAACACTAGCCCCCCTCTACCCCTGGCAGATTCTGTTCGCTCACTGACCACGCGTTCACTCGCCGAGTAGCTTTCTTGCTGCAGTTTTACCTGGCTTTCCAACCAGTTCTTGTCAACCCGCACCACGGAGAGCTCAGCTTGCACGCCGCTGAGCCTATCGAGCGTTTGCAGTCGTTCATTTTGGGTTGCCTCCAGTATTTCTTGCAATCTGTCATTTTCTTGATGCAACCTGCTGATCGTGGCGTCCTTCGCTTCAAGCTCTCCTCTCGCGCGTGCGTACTGTTGATGCACCTGTTCTATGTTTTGATGCGCGCTGGTTAGCTCTTCCTTTAGTTGTTTAACAGCAATGTCTTTGCTCTGTACCGCGCTGTGAAGTTCTTGAAGTTCATTTTCATGATTAACACGTTCGGTTGTCACAAATCTCGTCTCTTTTGACTCGCGCACAGTTTTGACTTCCTCGCGAAGGAGCTGAATAACACTTTCCTTCGACTCAACGGCCGCTTTCAACTCTAGGTTTTCAATTTCTAATCGTAAATTGTTTACTTTTTCTTTACGTCTGTTGTCCTCCATTATACACAGAGAGCTCAATTTGCCTGAGATGGCCCTGAAAATATATACAATACAACTTGTCAACTATACAAAAAATCTAAACGATTTTGCTTAACTTTCTTAAGGTAGATGGCAAAAAAATATATTCTAA
>OFEQ01000011.1_pt1 | contig 15580 bp, 2 predicted proteins | sample 1521141 | NCBI WGS metagenome assembly OFEQ01 (sample SAMN04272335, study PRJEB24112) | coral metagenome | biome: Coral reef; feature: Shallow seawater; material: Coral tissue | host: Coral | place: China: South China Sea | collected 2014 | reverse complement strand
TGTTTTTGTTTCGACCTAATACCTACATAGGTACATGCATGAGTATTGAGCACATTTATATGCGCCCTTCAAGGCTCAAGAGGTATATAGAGTAACCCTGTAGACAAGCACTGACCGGCAACAGGCTGAGAGTAAAAGAGTGCTGTCATTGGGGAAGACGCCTTAGCTGATCTTGAAGTAGACGCTAGGGCCCCTCTTCAAGTGGTAGCGGAGCTGTGATCCCTCATTGAGGGTGAGCTCCAGGTAGAGCCCAAGAAATGGCAAGCCATGGCTATGATGATGATGACTTCGACATTGTCGATGCAAATGAATGGAACCAATATGACTCTTATGCAATGAGAAGAGCACCCCAGCATACACAGATTCATATGACGCAACAGATGACCACAAAGGTTGCTCCAGCCTATGATGGGCGAACCAGCTTCTTTGCTTTTGAGGATGCAATTGATGACTGGTGTGACATTACGGAGTTAGAACCAGAGAAACGTGGTCCAGCATTGCGCAACAGACTGGAAGGAGATGCTCAACAATACAAGAGGCTATTGGATAGAGAATTACTCAGGGATCCCTATGAAGGAGTGGCTTATTTCAAAAGATTTCTACGACCTCATTTCATCAAAGGTGCCCAGAACGTGTTCTTATACCGTTTCATGCAGTTCATGAAGTTCAACAGAGGAACCATGGATCTTCAGAAGTGGATGACTAGATTTCAACTCACTGGCAATAGACTTATTGAGTCTTGGATGGATTTACTTCCAGAAGTAACAGTGACTAGTCCTGAAGCAATTCTGTTTGTTCAACAACGACGTCAAGAACATGAACGAGATCAACAAGAGAGAGCTGAAGTAGCAGCAGCCTCAGGAACACCCCATGTAGCTGTTCCTTGGACAGATGAACTGGCACTAGCGGCATTCAGACAATTTCAGGAAAATCGTAGAGAAGCACAGCGACAAGCATTCCCACTGGGTGAAAATTTGCTAGCATTGATTTTTGTAAGTCTAGCTGACCTGAGTCAAGATCAGAGAAACACACTCACAAGTATCATGACACATCGTGGACGAACCCTCGATCGATACAGTATTCAAGAACTACGTGACCTGTTTTTGGAAATGTTTTGCACTACCAAAACAGCAGTTGACAATCCATTGATGCAACCCTCTGGCATGGCACAGAGAAGATCTTTCCTCGTACTGGATGAAGGTGAATTAGAAGGAACCGACGGCTATTGGGCCGAAGATGAAGAAGACGGCGCAGAAGGATTCCTGGATGCTTTAGAAGATGTTTTCTGGGTTTATGATGACGCCAACTTCACATGGTATCAGAGAAGGTTCCAAGGCAAATACATCAGACGAGGCAAAGGTAAAGGAAAGAGAAAAGGAAAAGGAAAAGGCAGAGGAGGACGAAGGTTCTTCAAATCAAGAAAAGGAAAAGGCCGAGGAAAAGGAAGAAGAAAAGGCCGTGCTCACATGGTGAGTGAAGAAGGTTATGAAGATGAATGGCAAGAAGATGAATGGAATGAAAACTATGACGGCTATTGGGCCGATGATCAAACCTGGAATGAAGGCTATTGGGCCTATGATGATCTGTACTACATGGATGAGTATGGATACTTCCAGAAGAAAGGAAAAGGAAAAGGAAAAGGAAAGAAAGGCAAGAAAGGCAAGGATGATGATGGAAAAGGAGGAAAGCCAGGAGATGGAAAAGGCAAGTCGAACTATGTTCAACCTCAGACCACATCAGCTCCTGCCATACAGAATCAACCAACTCAACAAGCTCATTATTCTTCTGCAGCTTCAAGTTCTGGTCATGGTTTCTTTTCATTTGGAACAACTGAACCAGCACGTGTTGATGTTGCAGAGACAGAGCCAGCACGTGTTGATGTTTTGACATCCACGTATGCAGCACAAGATGAACAACGACGTACTCGTCGTGGAGGACAGAACCAACGTGATGCAAGAGCACATCAAAACAGGAGAGAAATGAAGAGATTCCCTGTTCTGGTTGGAGAAGTTGGTGCACTACGACAAGGTGTACAACAACGTCCAGCTGTAGTGCCCAGGCAAGTTGGTCTTCAAGAAGGTGAGGCTTCATGGAAGCCATTGGCAGAAGGCACATCATTGTTTTCACATGGATGCTCTACAGAGATAGAGGAACCATCACAGCAGAGTGCTTTTTCATTTCATACTGTACAAACTGATCTGGCATGTGAGAATGGACTAGCTTTTCACACAGAGAATTCTGCACCACCAACTGTGTGTATTCTGGATCTTGGATGCACAAGAGCTATGGGCTCTCGACGAGCAGTTGAAGCATTTTGCAGATATGTTGACTCACATCCCAACAGTGGACTCTGGTATGAAATTCAGCCAACAAGTTCAAGATTCTTCTTTGCAAACTCACAACAATCAAAATGTACTGAGAAGCTCGTGATATTCATGTATGATCATGGATGGAACACTCAGTTTACAGAATTCGACATTGTCGAAGAAGGTGATGTCCCATTGTTGATGTCACTTCCACAGATGAGAAACCTTGGATTTCAATTTGAACTTACTCCAGAGAAGGCTTATTTGTCCTGTGCACGTATTGGCATGAGAAAAATGGTTTTGAGGACAGCCATTAGTACTCATCTCATTCTCGACCTACAAGATGTAGCATGGTACATGAGCCAAGTTCATTTCAAGACTCCACAAGTCAAAAGTTTCTATTCACAACACGATCACTTTGAGTACAGCCAGATTGCTGTCAAACAAGATGATCATGAAGGAGAAGCTTTGGTGACTGGTGACTACTGGCAGGTTGATCCACTACGTCGTGAACTCATCAGGCACCACAAGGACAAGAGAATGAACTTACATGAGATGACTCGATCAGAGAAAACTCCAATTCCAAAAGATCAACTTCTTGATGAGAGAGAAACCCACATGGAATTCCAGAAGAGCAAGAAGAAGGTTCTTCACAAGGACAACTGGCGCACTGAGAAGAAGAGGTTTTCTGAACAGAGTGAAGAGTTCTGGAAGGGCAAGACCATCTACAAGATCAAGGAGGACTACGTGATCCCAGATGACATTGTCAGAAGTGACATTGATCGTGCAAAGCCCTTTCGTGGAAACATTGATGATCTTTTTCACCCTGAGTCAGCCTCTTCAGTGCCATCAGGTGTACAGAAGAAGAAGCCAAGCTCCTTAAAGAAGGAGGAAGGCAAACCGATTTCAAATGGACCAGGCTCGAAAAAGATTGAGGTAGGTCCACCTGCAGCCAAAAGACACGTAGGTAAGCAGAAACCTCAGGTTGTCGATGACTCTCAATCAGGTTCATCAAGAAAGAAGGTTGTTGTCTCCTATCCCAAGCTTGATGAAGAAGATGAGCTTGATAAGGTAGCTAGGGAGTTAGGTTTGGACAAAATTGATTCAGATGAACCTCAAGTCATTGAACCAAAACATTCTGCACCTGCGCGCAACCGTGGTAAGCAAGATTCAGAAAGTCAAGTTGAGAAACTAGGTAGTGATGCTCTTGAGCCTAGGCGAGTTTCGATTCCACTGCCTGGTAGTGAAGTGCAAGCCATGACACCAGCATACAGAAAGATGCTCAGGAAACTGGAGGATAGTGTGGAACTTTACAAGCTTCATATCAAACACTATCACATGTCTCCTACTCAATTCAGACGAAGGACTTCCATGTTAGGACTTCCTGACTCTGTCTATCAGAAGTATGAGGAGATGTACAACAAGTGTCGTGTGTGTAGTACTTCCATTGCACCACCGCCGCGAGCCAGAATTTCAGGCATACGATCCACCAACTTTGGAGATGTTATCTTTGTTGATCATGCTGAAATTCAGTTGAGGAAGAACAAGTACATGGTGTTGCTTGTTCTTGATGGTGCAACCAACTTACTTTGGGCTACGGCACAAAACTCACTGAACAACAAGGAGACCATTCAGGCTCTAAGGTTGTGGAGTGATGAACACAATTGTATGCCTAAAGCCATTGTAGGTGATGAAGCTTTCTTTCAAGAAGACTTTCTGACTTATTACCGAACTCATGGTATCAAGGAATGTCCCTGTGGTTCAAGAACCCCATGGCCTAACAGAGCTGAATCAGCTGTCAGACTTTTCAAACGACAATGGCAAATCATGTCCAAGAACCTTGAAGATGATAGGTTCAAAGGAATCACCATCAGAGAAGCTGTGAAGCGTACTGTTTGGGCCAGAAACACTCAACTCACTGTTAGTGGTTATTCTCCTTTGGAAATTGCCACTGGTAGAAGACCACCAGATCTTCTGGATATTGAGACTTCTGATCCTGCTCAACTTAGTGTTGATCCTTTACCTGAAGACAAAACACAACTCGAGTTGCAAAGGTTAGCACTGAGGGCACATCAGGAAGCCAGACAAGCTGCTGACCTCAGACATGACATGGCCAAACGAACAATGCCATCAGATGGACCTTACAAACCAGGTGACAAGGTTTTCGTTTGGAGTTCCCCTGTCAATGCTAATGCTATTGCTTCAAAGGCATGGAAGAAGGAAAGATGGATCAGAGGTACTGTTATCTCTCAAGAAGGTGCTATGGTCAATGTTCATGTTGACAACGCAGTCATGCGTGTTAATCAATCGAAGGTGAGACGTGACCATGATGAATGGCATGATGTTGCTGTTCCTGGACTTGACACATCAGAACCTGTTCCACTTGCAGTTGAAGATGAAGATGACTATGAACCAGATATCGCTGAATATGCTGAAGCATACTTAGGTGAACAAGCTCACTGGTTTTGTCAAACTGGCAAGTGTGATGTTGTGGAACTCTTCAGTAGCAACACTGGTCTTAGTTGGCACATGGCACGATTGAACATGAAGGTTGGTGAACCCATTGACCACAAGCATGGTTGGAGTTTCAACAGCAAAAAGAAACAAAACCAAGTTTGGAAACAACTTGAGAAGCTTGATCCTGAATACGTGTTGATCACAAATCCTTCACCAAATTCCTGGAAATACTCGGTATTCAAGTTTTGCCTTGATGTGATGAAATGGCAAGCTGACCGAGGAAAAGGTTTCTTGGTGATTGCACCACCTGATTCAGGATTTGCTCAGTTTTTGGCTTGGAAGAAATTTCAGAAGGACAGAATCAAGTATCACATTGGTTGTTTCAACCTTGACATGACAAATTACTGTCGTTGTGATCCTTCAATCAAGAACTTGCGTGTGTATTACAATCATGATGAAGACTTTGACATGTTGGAACCACAGCATGCCTTCAATAGAGAAGGGAAGCTTTGGAATGATCCACAATGGAAGGTCTTACCATCTCACTTGTGTTCATTCATTGCGCAGTTCACACAACTTGTACCTTTGCAGAACATGAGACAATGTTTCTTGTTTGAAGATCTGTTGGAACATTTTGATGATGGAGCATTGTGTGGCACGTCAATGTTTTTGGACCGTGAACCTGAGTGCTCGTGTTTGTTGCAAGATTTGCATCATGTTGAGACCTCGATTCCAGTGCCGTTGAAGCACATTCTTCCACAGAGGTTTACCACTCAGTTACTTGTTCAAACATTGAGGAAGATTGATCAGTTGCCAAGGAGTACAGAGGCTAGTGTCAGAGAATCAACTGACCCCAGAATCATTGAACTGATTCCTGGACTTCAAGATGTCAGAAAGAAGACATTGCCTCAAATGTACTTTGAAGATTGCAGTGTGTTCAGAGGAACTTATGGAAGAGTGAATCCTTTGTTTCAACATCCTGAAGATGCTGTCTTACTCATTTGGAAACCTGGTGACTATGATCATGTTTACTTCATGTTTGTGTCACAGTTGTATCCACATCATGAACAGTTCAAAATCCATGAATGGAGTATGATCGTCTTTTCACGAGAAACGACTGGTGCTATCAAAAGGAGAGTTGAAGATCCTCCTAGTTCAAGTAGCACACCACCAAATGGTGACGATCCCATTCATCCAGATCAGCATGGTGATGTTCCACCAAATGATGATGAGATGTTGAGTGGTGATGAACCAGAAGATCCTCTGGATGATGATAATCAACCTGATTACAATACTGGACCTGATCCAGGTGATGATGATGATCAAGAGTACATCATTCCAGATGATTATGGACCACCACCTGATGATGATTTGGATATGCCAGGAATACAGGACTCGGGGGAAACACATCAACCAAGTTCACCATCAACTCCGTTTTCCAATCCTGACATTCCAATCGAAGAGATTGCTGATCCTGGACAAGATGACGATTCTCCACCAGGACCTGATCCGACGTCAGAGCCTATCAGAGTTCAAAGGAAACAGAGACAGATCTCAACTGATTCTACTGATGCTTTACCAAAGGCAAAGGCAAAGGTGATTATCAAGAGGCCAAAGGTTCAATTACCAGGTCATGTTCAGCCAATTTCAGTTCCTACTCAGAAACCTCATGAAGATGAAGATGAAGGACCTTCACATGATCCTACTGCCTCAAGTTCACATGATAATACAATTCCATTGCCTACTACTACACCAACATCGTTTACGCCAGGTGACTTTGCGCAGCCAGCGCAACAGCAGTCTTCACAAGGAACACCAGAATTGGTATCATCACAACATGATGATGATGAAACAGAACCATATGAAACAGACGACACTCCTGTTTTGACTGAGGATGACATTGCTCAGCTTCAGGAAGAAGATGTGGACACTGAACCTTACACATCAGACCACTCTCATTTTGTCGATGTTGATGGTACTGTTTTCGTTCCTTTAGGACCAAAGGTCCAAGCTGCACCTGAGTTTGGTTCATACGATGTTACTGGATTCAAACAGTTTGAACAGTATCTTGCCAAGAATGGAAAGAAGCAGCCAAAGGCAGAATCAGTTATCACTCAAGAAGTCTTGAGAAAGTATGCTAAGGAGATCAAACAAGCCAAGCTTGAAGAATTCAGAAGTTTTCTGGATTTCACTGCCATGACTTTCAGAGACAAGAGACGTCATAAGATTGATAACTATGTCACTGGCAGATGGGTGCTTACCATCAAGGTTGATAAGGATGGACAGTTCAAGAAGTTCAAGGCTAGATGGGTATGTAGAGGCTTTCAAGATGCTCAAAAGTATGACTTACAGACTGACAGTCCTACTGCTACCAGGTATGGTTTTCGTGTGGCATCTCAGCATGCAGCCTCGATGTACTGGGATTTACTCCATTTAGACTTGAAAACTGCCTTCCTTCAGGGGGAAACATACGACTTAGACCGCCGCGTTATCCATGTTCAGTTGCCTACTGACATTGGTTTGCCTCCTTACTTGGTTGGTTTGTGCACTCGTTCCGTCTATGGACTTGCGGACGCACCACGTAGATGGTGGAACCGCCTTGACAAATTTCTGATTTCGCTTGGTATTCAACCAACAAGAGCTGACAGGTGTACATATGTATGCTATGATGGTGCTTTTAAGGAGCCAAAACAGGTTAGCTTTGCTGACTCTGAGGCAACAGAACCAGCACCTGTGACATACTACGTAAGCTCACAAGACAGTGAGGAAACGCGTGATGAATCCTCCGACATTGCTGAGGAAGTTCATAAGTCTCTTTTGGTTGAAGAAAGATTGTTTTCAGCTTGCTATCAACAAACCCAAACATGGAAACAGAGGAAAGAGTTCAAGGAGAAGAAGGTTGAAGATTGTGCTTGGACTCCTGTTGTTGATGAAACTTTGTTGAAGTTTTTGGAATCTGTTGAACACAAGTCTGGTTGGTATCCTTTTGAAAATGGTCATGCTCAAGTTGCTTATCGTGCAAAAGCTTTGAGAACTCCTGATTCACATTATGATCGAAAGAAGTTTCACTTGAGAACTTCTATTGTGAAGAGGAAAGGAGTTTGGTGGTTGCTTGAGATGAATCATGACATGAACAAGGACAATGTTTCCACAAGTTTGGAAGAAGAAGCTGAAGTACTTGTTTCAGTCTTCTTACCTTCAGAGCGTACTTATCTTGCCACGACACCACAGTTGACACCTGAGATTGTTGAACAACTCTTGGAACACTTCATGGACCCTGTGAATGGCAGTAATGCCAAGGGAAGAAAACCTATTGGCATGTGTTGTTTGCATGTTGACGACTTGTTCATTACAGGAACTCCAGAGTTTCTGGAGAAGTTCAAGAAAGTTGTCAAGTCACAATTCAAGATTGGTCATGAAGATGTGAATGATTTGATGTTCACTGGTCAACGTGTGAAATGGATCATTGATGAGAAGACCAAGAAGAAATCACATATCACTGTTGAACAATCACTTTGCGTCAGTGAACTTACTGAGGTTGTCATACCAAAAGGTTTGAAGGATGAAGACAAATGTGACAAGGATCTCCACACTGCCTATAGATCACTCTTAGGTAGTATCAATTGGTTACAATCAAGAACTCAATTTCAGTCATGTTATCAGTTTTCACGTTGTGCTTCTGCCGCTGCTTCCCCCACCATAGGTGATTGCAAAACGCTGAACAAACTTTGCAGGCAAATTGTAGGTGACCCGATGGAACTTATGTTCTGGCCACTTCAAGGTGATCCTAGATTAGTTGCAATGCCAGATGCAGCGTTTAGGAACAACAGCGACAAATCCTCACAGCGCGCAATGGTTATTTTCATGGCTGAACCGAGAAAGGAAAAGAGCAAAAACACCAGAGGTTCTCTTATTTTCTTTGAATCAACCAAAATCAAACGTACCACGTTGAGCACAACTGTTGCAGAGTTGTATGCACTCATGAAGTGTTATGGTACATGTCAAATGTTGAGAGGACTGATCAAGGACATCACTGGACTTTCAAGTGAGATTCATATGAGGACTGATGCAAACAATCTTGTGACTACTGCCAGCACTACTCATGTTCCTGAACAACAAGAGACCATTCATATGATTCAGATGCTTAGGAAAGAAGCATGTTCAGGTTCCATTGCTGACTTGTCACATATCAGAACTCAATGGTGTTTAGCCGATTGTTTGACCAAGAAGTCTGCCAATCCTCAGAATCTTATTGATGCTGTTCGACAAGGTGTTCTTAAAGAAGTTGATGCTCATCCACCATTCAGATCATTACTGGAACACAAGGCTTACCTCAGGTCATGGTTGCCAACAGTTTGCAGTCATGTTGATTTCAGACATGATGTATTTCTGTTAGGTGACACCTTGAGGGATTCTTGACTATTTTTTGAATTTGTGCCTGCGGCTCAAGAGGCAGAGTCTCGAGGATCGCACTGTTTCTTCAACATGTCGAGCTCTAGCCGGTGGAACAGGGCCTCAGCCGCATCATCTAGTGATCAGGCACAATCGAACACTCGAGGTCAAGAACATCAAAGCTATGATTTTAGTCGAAGACATTCAGCTGATGGATATGCTCTGAGAAGATCAGAGGAAATCCCAGCTGACCAATTTCGAACACCATCGACATTACCCAATGAGGATCATTTATCATTTTGCTATGATTACAGGCGCCAAACAGATTGGTTTCAGGCTCACGAGCAAGTGAGGAAGAAGAGAGAGCGCAATTTACATACATTGATGGGTCCACACAACATGAGACCAACTGACAGACATGAAATGTTCATGGACGCAATAGCTTGGATTTTGCACTGGGGAACTAGTCATGGAGAATTTGATGAATCTTTGAAATGGACTTCAAGTTTTCTGAAGTATCTCTGTGGCTTTACAACTCAGGCAGAAGAAAACTGGTTTGATGAACGATGCAATGATTTCCACGTGGACATGACTAGCTCATCAAGGAGAAGTTATTATATGTCATGTAGCAAGAGGCTATCCAATGTGTTGAGACATTGCAGAGACAAAACGTTATTCACTGCCAGTGGAGCTATGAACATTTCCTTACTGTTTGATCAGATGCAAGGAGACAATCCAAAGGAATATCACATGTCTGGAGCAGATTTTGCTGCTATGTTACTGTGTAATCCAAAACAACGTTTCTTTGTTGAGATCTCCATGAGATGGCAGTGGTACCCATATAGCTCAATGGCAGAGTATCCATTCGACGTTCGTCTTGGTGCTTTTCAAGGACATAGCAACCAAGTTGTCGATCCCACTGTGGCACACCACCAACTGACATATGATGAGGCTATGAGTTTGGGCTGGATTTTTCATGTCACTGATTACATGAATTTAGATTCCATTCAACAATCAGGCCTGAAGACCTTTGTGAAAGGAAGTGGAAAAGGCAGAAGGGATGCAGTTCACTTCATGTACCACAATGACAATGGTCAGGGCTACATAAGGATGGCAGAGGGCACGAAGCCTCCAAGAAACTATAGGCGACCAGTGTACCTCGTGTTGGATCCAAGTTTTATTGTGGACAACCAACTCTATCTGACAAAGAATGGTGTCATTTTATTTCATGGTGACATTCCTTTCCAGTACCTCCATGTCAAGGAACAACTCCCTACCATTGCATGTAACGTTGTTCATCAAGGACGTGGCCATTCTCTACCTCCATCGGTTACAGGTGGTTCATGGCACACCAACACAACATGGAACCATGTCATGAAGGAGAAAGGTCCAACATTTATTCCTGGACAAGACATTCCTGAGGAAGTCAGAATCACAGCATGGGAGTTCATGGGTCAGCAAGTTCCACAAAACTATGGAAGATTAGTTTTTGGTACACCACTATGCAACGAGAATGACTTTGACCCGATTGTGGAATCAATCTATGGTGCAGCAGCAGAAGGCTCTCGAGAAAGAGAGGTATCTGCAGCAGAAGGCTCTCAAGAAAGAGAGGTATCTGCGCAGGCTGATGAAACCATGGAAAATCCATATGAACAACCATCAAGAAGAGGACGCTCTCAAGAAAGAGAGGAACCTCAAGATGTATGGGAGCAACAACGCTCCTCATCAGGAAGTCCAGAATCACCACAACATGATGATCCTCAACAAGATGCTCAAGACAATCAACAAGAGGAGCCATCAGTGGACGTCCATGACGACCCAATGGGTGAAGAGGCTGTCAATCTCTGGGAAGCAGAAGATCCACCAGATGATATTGAAGACCCTGTGGTAGAACAGGCTACCAAAAGTTCAATTTCTGCATCGAATCCCTGGGTCCTGTATGAGGCAGGTATTGTCTGTGCAAGAGAAGAGAGCGGTGAACTCATCAAGAACTCCTCAGGAGAAAAAGTGATAGTTCTGCGTGAATGGAACCTACTACTCTCTTCACAAAAGATAGCACTTCGTAGACAATCGATCACTCGCTCAGACTGGGAGAAGTTACCATGGACAGGACATCTATGCTTACTCTTCACAAGAGCTTGGGAGATTGGACGCATGTTGGCACACTTCCATCGAGAAGGAAACATTGAAGCCATGGAAGGTTACATGAACTCTTGTCGACAATATTGGACAGACTGGATGCGAGGTCAAGTTGCCCCAACAGGTTGGGAAGACAGACACAGTATCAACAGAGACGAATGGAGAGAGAAGTTCTTGCTATACGAAAGAGACTTAGCAATACAGAAGGACATGGAGTATCTCTCAGAAGCAGTCTTTGTCTTTTACACCAAGCATCTTGATCAGTTCATTAGAGAGAACAACAAACTCTGGGGAGATTTCTGCAGGAGAAAGAAGGACCGTGATGGTAACATTTTGGATGCACTGGAGTTGAACACACATGGGTATGACATGACTATCCAAGGAATTACAGTTCCCATGAACAAGAGAACAGTCATCCCTGAACCTGAACGGCATTTCTCGTTTTCCACAAAGATGATGATCATGGCAATCGATCTGTATGAAGATGAAGCACCTGCTAGCTTCAGCCATTTCACAGTTTTTGCTTTGAACAAGCTTCGACAATTTGTGGATAGCAGAAAGGAATTGACAGCTCAATCCTACAGATTCTTTGTTGAACATGCCTACAATCAATTCTTTCAGCATGAAGCATTCCATCAATCTGCAAGAGCAAGGACAAAGGTCAGGGAATGCGGTTCAGGTGACTTCCACACATCTACAAAGCTCGATGGCTACATCTGGGTAGCTGGAAAGGACAAGATCGCTCACATCCCAGGATCAGAGCAACAGAATGTGGACATGGAAGGTCACGATGATGATGATGCTGAAGATGATTTGGAGTTTTTGCCAAGACTACAAGTTTTTGTCAGGAAAGAGGAGGAAAAGGCATCAGGCTCTCAGGAAAGAGAGGAAGAAGGTGTATGCTCTCAAGAAAGAGAGGAAACACAACCACAACAAGAAAGTGAGGTATTACCTGATGCAAATCCTCGAAGAAATATGGAAGATCGACAGGGACTGTTCTTAGTCAGGCAACTCAAACCAGAGCACAGACAGATCCTCCATGATATTACACTCCAAGGCCAAACAATCCTCACAGAAGATGATCTTGAAGGAAGTCGACCCCTTGAACGTGGTGACATAAGCTTCTTCTCATTATGGTTGATGATGTCGGCATTATCAGATGCTTCTTTTTCAACATTTATGGAGCAGTATGCACCTATGATGGGTTATGAGATCTCTTACGACAAGTACTATGAGTTCAAACTGGATATTGACCAAGTTCTCAAGGACAATGAACACCTTGGCGCAGAAAATTTCTTTGGAGCAGAGGATCCTCATATGGTGGACGATGATCCAGACACTCCACTTCCAGATCTTCAAAGACCAGGCGCAGGTGATCCTGAGTACAAGCATACCATTGAAAGTTTGAACATTGAGGACAAACATATCATTTTGGAAACTGATGATGACAAATTGGTTGAGTGTACATTGAAATGGATCAGTATGTGCAATCAGAATGTTCAACGAAAGATCAAGGAAAGTTTTGTCAAACCAGAAGAAGGACAAGAGAAAGAAAAGGATGAAGAAGAGAAGATTGCTGACGAAGAAAAAGAAGAAGAAAAAGACACACAGGAGCCACATGTCCCAGCTGAAGGCTCTTCAGAGAAAGAGGAATCAGCTCCACCTGAACGCTCCTCAGAAAAGGAGGAATCAGGGGAGAAGAAAACAGACATTCAAGATGATGAGACAGCTCCTGAAGTGAAACCTGCAATTCGACTTTACTATGGTCAAGATATCACTGGAAACGAAGATGATTCAGTTTTTCGAAAATTGAAGGATTGTTTTTCAGATGGTTACCATGGTGAATGGGCAGGATTTTACAACAAAGGTTATCCAGCGTCTTCGAAGCATCGACATATGTTTTGGCATGTTAAGTACAGGAAGACCATGTCTCCACATCATGATTTTTGGTACCATCTTACAGATGACCAGTTGATGGTTGAGTACATTGCCAGACACAAGAATCAGGATCCACAACTAGAATTACAAGAACTTAATCAGCGCATTGAATATGGTTGTAGTGATCCAAGGATGCATCCTCTTCATCAAGACAAAGCAGAAAGATCCTCAAAAGAAGCAGAAAAGAGGATTGATGACGATTTTGGAAATCTCACAAGGGTACTCCAAGATTACGTTGAGGACCACAAGGTCTTGCCTTACTGTATGATCTTGCATAGCTTGGCTTACAGGTATTTAGGTGGAGGCCTATCAGACCCAACGTACAAGGATGCTGAATTTCCATACAGATCCTCTCCACAGATAACAGCAATGTTTTGGAATTTGGGAAACTGGTGCAGAAACAGATTTGAAAAATGCCCGGTTCCAGAAAGATTTCAACAATTCATTCCACACATTGACTACACTATCGATGAGGATCATGAAAAATTTGATGAAACCAAATCACAGTTCAACAATTACTTCATCAATGTCATCAAGAACTTTGGAGGACATCTTTTCATGAATTGCGAGGCTGGTTCGTTGTATCCTCACAGAGAAAGACTCGACGAGGTTGACTTTAAAACTTGCTTCAATGACTATCATGACTTGATGGTGGCAGCTCGCCTTGGAAAGGATGGCTATATCAAGCAAATTGCTGGATATCACACAGATGACAACGACACACGAGTTCGACAAGTCTCATGGGCAATCTTTGAAGTATCTTGGGGAAAGACAAAGGATCGAGATACAGATGAGATTGTTGACTTGACAAGAGCTAGGATGAGAATGACACGTGTGTGCGTTTATCACGTCGGACAGAAGTATGCATCAGACTCTGCTGGGATTGTTGGTGAGTGCTTAGCTGTTATGGCTTTTGAGTGTGCCAGATATCAAGTTGACTTCATCGCAGGTGATGGAAACAAGGCATGCTATTACAGCACACCAAAATCTCCAGGTGTCCCTACATATCAACACAGCCTTATCCAATTCTGGATTAACAGAATGGTAGGTGTTGCAACACAAGCCATGCGCAAGTATTTTGATTCATCTTGCCCTCCAATCAGGGTCAAGCATTTCATTTCTTGCAGTTATCGTGACTTGGATTTTCTTGCAACGCACTTGGATGGCATTACAACAGCAACATACACCGACGAGCTCATGAACAAGACAAATGGTAAAGGTGATTGTTGTATGTTAACAGTTGTTGAGTGGGGTCATTCACGTTTGATGTGTGAGGAACACCCAGAAGACTTTGAGGATGAAGATCACATGAACTATGTGGGTGAATTTTACTTCAAGGTAAATGAAACTTGCTTACATGGTGATCACAACATCTTCATGGTTGCCCCAAATGATCGCGATGCTCATAATCCAATTCTTATCCATCTTGATCCTTCTGATATGTCATGGAATGAACGACATCATTACAAACAGGCCTACAAGAAGAAGCAGTATGCTGATTCAAGAAAGGAAAGACAGAAGGAGAAAAAGAGAAAGGCATATGAAGATCAAGCATCGACGTATCAGGGCAACACAGAGTGGGGTGGATCCTCATCTTCAGCGTCCAGACCATGGAGATCAAGTGAGTGGCGATGAGTGAGTGTACACTTCTTTAATTGAAGATAACACAGCATGAGAAGCCGTGTACAGTTTTTCTGTGCGTTCAACTTATTTCACACAGATGGCATATACTCTTTTAGATAGAGATAATGCCACAAGTGTCTGAACTTCAATTTAATGTAAAATAGAGACTCTTGTAAATAGAGATACTATATACATTTATCTCCATGAATCATCCGGCGAGCAGACCACTCCGAATGGAGCGAACTTCAAAAATTTACCAACTTCGATTTCAGTCCATTGTTTGCTTGAATGAGCAACTTTGGAGATCCGCTATTTCCGTTTATTTCGTGATTTGGTCAATTGTTTTTCGTATGACCTGAATTTCTGAATCTTGCGAACCCGAACTTTTCAATTCGAACTTTCACCGGTAGAGCGAGGCATTTTGCCTGTGGAGAGACCGTGCGCGAAGCACCATTGGTCACTACTGGAAAAATTAGCGAATCCGCTGTTCTTTTTCGACATGTCCTTAGGACATTCGCTGCTTTCACGTGTTTTTCAATTCGAAGCCACTGCGTAACTCCGGTTTCTTTTGCTATTTGCCATTGTGTAGAGAAGTCAGGAAGATACTCTTAATACCAATTGGGTACGGCAAGGCGTAGTGCTCTACTCATTGCTTTTGAATTTGTGCCTGTGTTTTTGTTTCGACCTAATACCTACATAGGTACATGCATGAGTATTGAGCACAT
>OFEQ01000010.1_pt1:12500-15711 | contig 15711 bp, 12 predicted proteins | sample 1521141 | NCBI WGS metagenome assembly OFEQ01 (sample SAMN04272335, study PRJEB24112) | coral metagenome | biome: Coral reef; feature: Shallow seawater; material: Coral tissue | host: Coral | place: China: South China Sea | collected 2014 | reverse complement strand
CTTTTTGCATGCATGTTTACAAAGACTAACTACGATTCAAATCAGTCTGTGACGACAAATCAGGAATAGACCCTTGTCCCTTATTCGCCGGCTCGGTCTTGCAACAGGTGATGGCTAGATTTCGTAACTTTTACAGCCTTTAAAAAATCAAGATTTAGAGCAGTGCGTTTCGAACAGGTGCAAAGATTTATTTCAGAAAAAAAATATTTTGGGGTTAGATGCACTTTAAGAGTTTGACGGTTAGTTCGTTCTCGTCCAATTCTGCGGCAGGTGTTGCGCATCCAATGTTTTTTAGAAAGCTTTGGATGCTGTCGTTGAAAGCAGTGTATGTCAAAAACTTGTCATCCACCCTATCTCTGACCTTGCAACCCACATGAATATGTGATCGAGGATCTCGAACTCGAGTATTTTCACACTTTCCATATTCTTTTTATTCACAGATGACAAGGTATCACACATGTAGGATGTATTTTCATCACACTTAATTAATAATTCATCATCACTACTCAAATAAGACACAGTACTCAAGTTTATGTCAGAGTCCAACAACCTATTTTGGTCTGCATGTTCAGCTTGGCAATCAAAAAACCCATTGTCAGTGTCCACCATGATAATGGATTCCGACTGCAGCGTTAGTTTTCAATTCAGAATCAATTATTTCCCGAAGGACCGTATCTATTCCCATAAGAAAGTTTATGTTGCCTGAAAAGGCAAGTTTGTTTCCCAGGACGGATTTCATGTTGCCTGAGAAGCAAGTTTGGTTCTCCAGAGAGAACAAGTTTATGTTGCCCGAAAAGGCTACCCTTTAGAAGGGAATTCATGTTGCCTGTAAAGGCAAGTTTATTAGTTCCCCGGAGGGAATTCATCGTTTCCCGAAGGAAAAAGCTAGTTCCAAAGATGGAATTAGATGATTCTGATAACAGGTCATTGGTTGCCACTAGCGGTACATGCAGTATTTCGGACTGTTTGGCTGCAGAAATCACTCGGCCGCCTGTTCGACAAAATCTTGGCGACTCACACTCAGCGATGTTTTTGAAGTCCAAACTTTGTTTGAACTTTCAACACCCCTGAAACAACACTTTACGAGAAAACACTGGACATAATACTTGAATGTTTTGCCTAATAGTATGCCGAAAAATAACAAGAAAACACGGCAAACCTTACCTTTTGTCGACGAAGGTAGAGCATTCACCATTCGCGGTAGGGAACACGAGGAAAAATGCAACCTGGCGAAACGTTTCACAGTCGATATTTCTACGGAAAGAGATCGCATTTTTACGGAAAGTGGCCTGTGAATTCGCTTGTTACACTTGACACAAAAAGACGCACTACCAGATTCAAAGTAAGAAAAGCTCTAAACAATAAGTTTGTTTGTGTTTTTATAACCTGCAAAGTCTATCGAAATTGGATGCTTATCAAATTTACTACCGGCATTATCGTGCCCCAAGAAAATCGATCGTGATCCGAAGGTCTCCGAAAGCCGCTTCGGAATGCAAGAAGATGTTCCTAAAGCCCTTGTTAAATCGACTCGATAAAGATCATGCATTATTATTGATCCAAACCTTCATTACTGTTTCTTGCGTTCTGGCCAGCCATCAGGCCTACAATTAATTTCATAAGCGCGAAATAAAGGACGTAAAAATGCCAAAAGATCTGAAATGTCACGTAAAATCCATTTTGGACAATTTACCTCCGCACGGTCTGTTGTTTAATCACGTAGAGAGACACTGATAACACATTACAGGGAAAAATAAAGGATCCAAGTGGCTAAGTATAATCATGCTTTAAATATTTTTGTGATGCATCGAAAGCAGAATCTTCTTAATATGTCTGTCGGAAGTTTAAAGTTGAATTCTGAAGTTCTTGCATGCGTTCTAACTGGGATTATGAGTCACTTGCTCAGTGCTTCTTTCAATAGGTTTAACTGCACAATTTCAAATCTATACCATCATTCAGTTGAACTTTGTCTATAAATTGTGTGAATATGTCATTTTACTTTTGTAGTCTCATTAGAGTGTTCTGCGCGTAAAACGTTTCAAATTTGTTTACCCAAAGATTTTTTTCGACAAAAGGACACTGGAGTCGTGTTTTGATGAGGAACACAAAGTAAAACGCATTTGCACGAAACCTTCAGAGAAAATTAACCTCAAAAATTGCAACATACCTGCAAATATTCCCTTTGAGTTGGATGTGCTGAACCCTTGGCTGACTGTACTGAGAGACGTCGACGTTCGGGCCAGATATATATCAGTACGCTCAAATTAACAAAATGAGTCGCTATATTCACACTGAAGTAGTTGGTCTTGATTCTGTCAATAATTACATTAGAGATAACTAATAATGGTTGAGTTGATGTCGACTACTTTTAAGAAGCTCTTCATCCACACAAACCAGTTAGAACTGCGATGGGTTTGTACGATGAAGAACTGTCCAAGAATAATTACCATGACTATGATCAGATTTTTAAACACGGACTAAGAGCAAGGTTAAAATGATCGAAGATCTATCTTGGGCTTGTGACGAACTTTTTTTCGATTTTTACTAAAAACTTTTGTAAACGCCATTGACGGCTCGTGCTTAAATTTTAATTTAGTCATTTAAACACACGTTAAGTGGCTTTTTACATGTTTAAACAGCCAAAAAAAGTTGAACGTTGACATGAAAAAGAAAATAAAGCTATCAGTGGAAACAATCATATATTGATATTTCAGCCAAAGAAGTGCCATTACGAATGTGAAGAAAAATCGTCACCCAGCGGTTAAAGAATAAGAAAAGAAAACACTTTTTGCGGAGTTCTCAGTGGAAGACAAGAAAACATTCCTGTTTAACTACTCCCAGCTCACTTCTTTCCCCGTTAATTTTGGAAGCCTCCAACAGCTTTGGAAACACTCATCTCCGGTTCCTGTTTTTACAGCCTTGTTTTTGATCTAAGATAAATCTTTCAGTTTAAACAACCTTTTACATAGGCAAACACTCGTGAGAATGCAAAAAGAAGGAACAGCTATGGAAATCTTTATATGTTGATGTTCAAAGAATATAACACGCTTTTTCTTATGTCCTTAACATTGACTGTCTCGGTGAAAGATAATGCATTTGCGAAGTAAAGTAGGGCTTAATTAAGGGCCTGCTTTCATGGAGGGAGAGTGCCCTGGCTAACCGAGCTACGCGGCTAACCAGGCTACGCTGGGAGGGCTAACTTTTCATGATATTC
>OFEQ01000010.1_pt1:0-5000 | contig 15711 bp, 12 predicted proteins | sample 1521141 | NCBI WGS metagenome assembly OFEQ01 (sample SAMN04272335, study PRJEB24112) | coral metagenome | biome: Coral reef; feature: Shallow seawater; material: Coral tissue | host: Coral | place: China: South China Sea | collected 2014 | reverse complement strand
TCTTCTGTATTAAATGCGAGGATGAAGTTCATGCTGATGATAGTGAAAGCCCGTCTGAAAGGTGAGTGAATTAGAGAAATCTGTTCGAAATCTATAATCTTTCTTCAGGTACCGGAGCACAGATTACGTAAGCTTAGGTAAAACAAAAGAGATAAAAGACAGGAAACAAAACAACTCCAAATAAAGACTATTCCCAAGTTACCAAAAATACAAAGCTTTCCGGTACCTGAAGAAAGGATCCGAAATCTAGGTATCTGACTGACATCGTAACAATCGTTTAGGCATTCCTGTCACCTACTAATCTATTTGAACTACATTGTGACTCTTATATTAGCCTAACAGCACGATTCGACAACACGTACTTTTTTTAAGTCCACATCAAGTTGGGTCAGCCCAAAACGCAGACCATGCAGACTGAGTACTTTTTTTCTGACACTTGACCCACTTTTTTCAGCTCTACAGTTACAAAATAGTTTAAATATGTCTTGATGTTTGTTATTTATCCACAGGCCGCGAAAAATTGGCATCTGACCGTTGATTCAACAGGCAAACGCGTTTAATAGACTTTGTATGGGGAATTCCCTTTACTGATCCTAAATATATTACTAAAATCAAGCATAAAATTAAACTTCCACATATCCTGGGCGTAAATTGCCTCAATTTTTGACAGTCTGTGGTTTTAATTCTTTTTTCCAATTTGTTTTGGTTGTTGTGTTGTCGTTGTTGTTGTTGTTTTTTTTCGATTTCCTTAGTCTCTGTTAACCTGTTAACTTATTCATAAAACAAAGCAAGGACTGGGACTCTAGTCGACGTCGTCCCACAAATCAATTTTGCTTCACAAAGTGCAGAAACACTATTAGACTAGGAGTATTGCCTCTTTGGCTTAGTCCGTTGATCGTGACCGTGAGTAAACCTCGAGGAAAAAATGCTTGCGGGAAATTTTTCTTACGCATCACGCACGACGCACTATGCAAATACGACGTGCCAAGTGAAAGAGGGACTACTTGTAGTCTAAATAGCCACAAAAACACAACTGCCATATAAAGGCCATATAACTTAACTTTCGTATCAAAATTATGACAACCGTAGTGCGCTGAGAATTTCAAATGCTATTTGGTTTTCTGTGAGCTTGGCTTTTTTGGCGTGATCACGGTCATGCTCCAACAGCCATTTGGATATTACATTTTGTACACCAAGAGTAGAAAATGCACGTGCTGCGTTTGACAATACATTACAAGTAACATTGATTTCTACATCTTAAATTAGCTTTACTTAAGAATATTTTGGACTAAGCAGAGTTTCCCTTGCAGTGCGAAGTCTATAACACGTCAACAGTCACATACCGAGCTAGCAAGGCCTGTGCATAACAATCACTCCGATATATAATTGAACACTAATTAATGTCACCAGAACCAAAACATATGCAAGTCAAAAGTAAATGGAAAAACAAGAATACGACAAAAAAGTACTCAGTCTGCACGGTCTGCACAGTCTGCAGTCTGCATGGTCTGCGTTTTGGGGTGACCCCATGAACTTGGTCGCCAACATGTACAACGTACAACTTCGAATTTCAGATCTAGACAAAGCCAGTTTCATGGTAGTTGCTCAAAGACTTATTACATGTCTTTTTCTTTCAATCAGTTTTATATGTATTTTGTGGCAAAATAAATAAATAGTAAATAGGATGCTTTTGGGAACCCTAATGTAATCTTTTTATATTTATTTGTAGTAGGATAACAGAGTTGACCAGTGATAAAAGTTTTCATTTGAATCACTTTGAGAGGATTAATTTTTAATAGTTTCAAGAAGTTTTTCCTCAGTTGATCAAGCTGGTCGCTTTTGTGACCGGTCTTGCAAAACAACAGTAGTTATAGAAAGGTAAAGAGAATTTTGAAAATAGATTACTGTTGCTGACTGAGGAGATATATGTATTGTGTGTGAAAGAAATTTGGAAAATGAATGAATAACTTAGGAACCATGTGGGATTGTTTGGACTTGCTAGAAGGGGTGTAAGTCCCTTTTTGATAGTGCTTTGTATTTTGTTCTATTTTCATTTTTGTTTTCTGCACCTTGAGTCATTTTACTTATAACTTTACATTTTACTAACATTGCTAAGTGAAATACTTGGCAATTTTGATATTTGGCTCAAAATCTTAAAATATAAATCAAAATAAGTTGACGTTGATGTGATTTCTTCTGTTTTATTTCTTTAAGACTCAGAGCCAAGTGGCGTTTTAGTATATTAATTTGTTTTAGTATATTTATATACCACACAAGCTGAATAACTAGCAGACCAAAGAGTAACTTTATTTGTGACAATATACCGACAATGGTCGGACAAAGCCATTTTGTTTTCCTTCGGCTGCTCGGAGGTGAATAGTACTTGGCAATCACCTCCGAGCTAACCAATCAGCGTTCGCAAAAATTACTATTCACTTGTGTGTTATATACTAATCATTGTCATTCATTGACCTGTCAGAATCAAATCAAAGTGCATGTCCACGGGTTTTTGACTGCCAGTAAAAATGTGGCTTCGGAGGTACCCGTTGACGTGAAGATGTATCTTTCCCCCCTGGGGGGGCGGGGGGAGATTGATGATAATGATTTTTATTTCACTGTACTATAACTGACTAAGGCCTGTAGAGTAAAGACACTTCCTATTTATCCGGCTGATACATTATCATTCAACTTTCTCAAACTAATTAATAATTCATTAAGTTAAAACAAAGACTGAAATCACAAGCGTGAAGGAGGTTTGGATACCCGGTCTTAATTAGCATAGATTTTGACGATTTTACTTCTCCGTTTAATCCTTAATTTTTGTTCCGATTGAGAAGATAAATCAAACACTCGAGACAGTGTTTCATCGGCTATCCAAATACCTCGAATTTCGTCAAAGATACTCTTCTGCGCGTAGTATTTTCAACTCTCTTTCGATGTTTGGATATCCCGATGAAACACTTCCTCTCGTGTTTGATATATTGCACCATACACGGTATAAATTCCGCTTTCCTGATTGGCTGGTTTGTACCACGTGATACTCTGACGGGGTTGTAACGAAACAACCTCCTTGACGTCATTATCATTGGTGTAATAGCCGTGGTGTAAATTCAACACACCACTGTCATTACAGTCATGGCTTCTGCTAACTCAAAGTTTGATGAGTTTTTTTTTGCAGTGTATTCAATTTGAATGATAAAAATGTTAACGCACTCATTGCTCATAAATTATCGGAATTTACGTGCACTCGCTCGTTAACAATGAACTCGAAATTTTCAACTGAAATTTCTCGTTCATTGTTAGTGAGTGATCTCGCGCAGGTAAATCCCGATAACTCACTCGTTGCAGGGGCGGATCCAGGATTTTTCTTAGGAGGGGGTGCACCCCTAAGACGTGACGTCACTGACCGGTGAGGTAAATAAATTTTAAAAGCGAATACGAAGAAGAAGGCTTCATCTAAGAGGGGGAGGGGGGGTGCGCACCCCCTGCACCCTCCCCCTAGATTCGCCCCTGCGTTGAGTGCGTTAACCTTAAATTAATCTTGATGCATTTTAAGTGAGTTTGAGAATTGCTTGTTTTGTAAAGGAAAGTAAGGTGATATTTCGTTGTTCCATTTACCGGACAGGTACACTTAAACTCTCTCTTACCCGTTTCTTCAGCAATAAGGGGATTCTCTGCATACAGTGCCCACCCCTCAGAGAAAGCAATGTATCTGCTTCTGACCAACGCGCTTACTATTGGACCGCACCAGTCCCTAGAAGGGCAAAACATGGCATGTGTCACGTGATATGTTAATGAAATGGTGTCAGTGATACTCTCAAAATGCAAGTAAAATTAAGCAATTATTAGATTAGGTTTTTGCGATATCCAGAATAATCAAGGTCTCAGTAAGGAAGCCTTCAACCTTCGGCCTCTCCGGCTGCGGTAACCCTTACCTCGACTTTTATTATTCTGGATATCTTAAAAACCTCATCCAGTAATTGTTTACAATCATGAGATTTTTTACTTGTTTATTGCATTGAGAAATTTTCCGCTGAACGTTGCCCTGGCAATTTTGTAATTTCACATGTGAAATAAAAGATTAACGCTGAAATATCGGGTCAAAATTAAGGAATAATTTGTCAGCCATGACATTACAAAGTTAATTCATTCCAAAAAAGTACAACGTATATATGAGACCCTCATATTAAGCAGATTGTATGGCCAGACTTGCAGGGTAGGTCTAATACCCACCACTTTTTTAAAGTCCACGTCGCGAACGCTTCAATTTTATAAGCCCAGTTGCTCCAGCCTCGTTCCGAGGGTAATCTCCTGGGAACGAGGTTGTAGTTGCTCATCAGGGTCGAAGGGCGCCCAACCATTAGGTAACTTTTTTCTCAAACTACTCATAAAAACCAGTTCGAGTAAACGAAAGGGACTGCCTGAATTCTAGGTTGTAGGTGCTGTTGGTGTTCAAGACTATGGAGCGAGTCTCTAAAAGGTTATCACAAATATGTTACCACCTAGTTGTAATTTGAATTTTCCTAATCATGTTTAACTTACAAAAAATTCTCCACGTGCCCCTGAGACTGTAAATGATGGCCCGGCCTGGCTTCGTGAGCGCTCGTTGTCCACTCGGAATACTTCGGGCCCATTCGGTCCAAGAAGAAAGGAATTCGGTACATGGCCGGCTGTTTGCAGCTGCGATAACTCGAGGTGTAAGTCTGAGCTGAAGTGGTCGGCATAAAGTCAATTGCTATGGCAACAGGGCAAATTGGGGTGGTCTTTTTGGGTCCCAGGGGCCAGTGAAACATTCGCAGGAGTTTGGGCTCCAGTTGGCTGAGAGTGCTGCGAGAAAATTCGAACCAGCGCTGCATGGCAGCGTAGCGAACAGGACAGAATTCTCGTGCAGCTAAAATTTTAGAGAATAGTTACGTTAGTAAGAGAGCAAATTATGGCTAAGAATAATAACAATAACAATAACAATAACGATAACGATAACGATAACGATAACGATAACG
>OFEQ01000009.1_pt1:0-12500 | contig 16027 bp, 12 predicted proteins | sample 1521141 | NCBI WGS metagenome assembly OFEQ01 (sample SAMN04272335, study PRJEB24112) | coral metagenome | biome: Coral reef; feature: Shallow seawater; material: Coral tissue | host: Coral | place: China: South China Sea | collected 2014 | reverse complement strand
TTTTGGAAAAACTTTGCTGTTTCTTAGGCATGATGGTCAAGCTCCAACTTGTCGTCGATGTAATCAACCTGGTCATTTCGGTAATCAGTGTTCTCAGAAGATCTGCTTTAATTGTGAAAATCTTGGTCACGAGTCGCCGTCCTGTCCTGCTCCTGTTTTGTGCTCGATCTGTAAGTCTGATGGGCACCTTGGTAAACAATGTCCTTATTCGTGGTATGTTCCTTCGCCCCACGGTTCTCCATCCCCTGAGCCTTGTTTGGTTGACGTTGATAGTATCCAGGATTGCGCCTCTCTTTATGCTACTCCTCAGTGGATGATTGATATGGAAATCTCTTGCGATGAAAGTGAGGAGAATCTTGTTGATGAGACCGTTTCGGAAATAACTGGGGTTGACGAAGACCCCTCCGGGCCATCCTCTGCTGTGAAAAATGCTCTGGATTCCCAAGGCTTCGTTAATGATTCAGACCCCTCTCAGCCATCCCCTGCTGTGAAAGATGCTCTGGACTCCCAAGTTAATGATTCAGACCCCCCTCAGCCATCCCCTGCTGTGAAAAATGCTCTGGACTCCCAAGGCTTCGTTAATGATTCAGACCCGCCTACTGTCTTCGCTTCTCGTCCTTCTCCGCCCGAATCTTTGGCCTCTGAAACTACGCCTGCACCTGCTGCGATCGTTCCTGAGGTTGTCGCCTTGGATTCTCGTAACCCTCCTGAGCCTGCTGAAATGGATCTTGGTTCCGCTGTTGATGATGCTGCCTCTGCTTCTGAAAGGACAGCCGCTGCTGGTACTTCTGCTGACCCGGTTTCTGTGTCTGTGAACCCTGCTCCTGCTGTGCGTAAAATTCTTGGCCGTCGTGCTCCTGCTTTGTTGACTGAACCTATTAATTTTTTGTCTAGAGTCCGCACATCTCCTGTCCTGGTAACTAGTCGTTCCAGATCTACTCCTGTTGTTGCTACTTCTAGCGCTGATGCTAGTGAGGAGGACATGGATACCTCTTCAAATTTGAAAAGAAAGCCTACGCCTGCCAAGGAGAAAAAAGGTCGTAAGAAAGGGAAAAAGTGAGTCTTTCCTCCACAAGTAGCCTTTAAACTTTTATCAATTAATGCTCGAGGGCTTGGAAACCCTCTTAAAAGCAATCTTTTGTTTGATTTGATTGAAAAATCTAGCTGCGATATCTGTTTTGTTCAAGAAACACTTGTCGTTTCTGATTCGGGTATTAATTCTCTGTCTCGTCGCTGGCTTGGTCGTAGCTTTTGGTCCCCGGCCAATGGTAAACAAGGTGGTGTTGCTGTTTTGTTTTCCCCTCGCTGTGACTCGCAAGTGCTCTCCTGGAGGAAAGACTCTCTTGGTCGTATTATTAGTATTTTAATTAAAATAGATAATGTTAATCTGAATTTAGTTAATATCTATGCTCCCACCAATTTAACCGATCGGAAAATCTTTTTTGATTCCCTTCATGATTTCTTTTTCCCGAGCGCTGCTTTAATTATAGGCGGTGATTTTAATTGTTATGATAAGGCGCTGGATAAATTTGGCGGGAACCTTTCTGTTCATAAAGATTATGATGATCTGAAAACCACTTTTCGCCTTCTTGATGTTTGGCGTAGGTTGCATCCTAATTCACGCGAATTTACTTGGTTTAATTCGGATATGTCAATTGGCAGCCGTCTTGATAAGTTTTTGATTTCGAAAGATCTCTTTCAACCTTCTTTTCTGTGTGACATCACACCTTGTCCGCTTTCTGATCACGATTTTGTTTCTTTTGTTTTTGACATCCCAGAGTGTATTAAGCACGGACCGGGTGTTTGGAAATTAAATAATTCTCTTCTTAGTGATGAAAAATTCTGCAAACTCATTAGAGAAACCATTTTAGAACACATTGAATTTTTGTCAGCTTTTGATAATATTCAAGCTTGGTGGGAGTTCTTAAAAACCTCTATTAAGGAGGTTTCTATTGATTTCGCGCGTAATAAGCGTAGACAGCTGTGTCGTGATCGGGTCAATTTAACAAATCGTCTTATTCGTCTCCGTCAACGTCTTGTTGAAGGCGACGATTCGGTCCAGCCTTTGATTGAGGACACTGAATGTGCTCTAAAATCCTTATATATTCGAGAATTCGAAGGCGTTAAAATTCGTAGTCGAGCTAAATGGCTTGAAGAGGGTGAACGCCCCACTCGTTATTTTTTTAAATTGGAACAGACTCGTATCCGGAAAAGCCGAATTCATGCCATTTATGATACAAATGGAGTTGAGGTATCTTCTCAGGCGGAAATAGCGAAAGCCCATGTTGATTTTTATACTAGTTTATTTTCTGAAGAGCCGATTGATTTTGATAAACAAAGCGATCTTTTGTCTTCTTTAACTAACAGCCTTTCTGCGGATCAATCTATGTTATGTGAGGGTCAGATTACTTTAGAAGAAATTACCAATGCGGTGAAAGGTCTTAGTTCCGGTAAAGCGCCTGGGCCTGATGGCCTTTCAGCGGAATTTTATGTGAAGTTTTGGGATTTGCTCGGCCCGTACTTAGTACGGGTGTTTAATTCTTGTTTTATTAATTCCGAAATGTGTGACTCGATGAAAATGAGTCACACTCGGGTTGTCTTTAAAAAGGGTGATGCAAAAAATTTGAAAAATTGGAGACCGATCTCCCTTCTTAATGTAGATTACAAGATCTGCTCTAAGGCTTTATCTTTACGGTTGGCTAAGGTTTTGGAGTTTATTGTTAGCCCTGATCAGACTTGTTCTGTTCCCGGGCGTAAGATAACTTCTAATCTTCATGCTCTTAGAGACATTCTCGATTATATCGATCGCACAAATGAAACAGGAATACTACTTAGTTTAGATCAGGAGAAAGCCTTCGATAGAGTTAATCGTGTTTTTCTACTCAATCTATTACAGCGTTTTGGTTTTGGTCCTTCCTTTATCCGTTGGGTTTCTACCCTTTATAATGGCGCTAGTATGCAAATTATTGTTAATGGTTGGTTAACTGATCCTGTACCTTTAGCTCGTGGCGTGCGTCAGGGAGATTCCCTCTCTCCTCTGCTTTATATCCTCTGCGTTGAAACTCTCGCCTGCAAGATAAGACAATGTTCTGAAATCGAAGGTTTTCTCCTCCCGGGGGCTAGAGGGGCTCAATATAAAGTTGGTTTATACGCAGATGATACAACTAGCTTTGTTAAGACTGTTCGATCTTTAGAGCGACTTTTTGATGTCATCTGTTTGTATGAACAGGGTTCGGGTGCTAAGCTAAATGTTTCTAAGACTGAGGCGATGTGGCTGGGTGCGTGGCGGTCACGTGTTGATCAGCCCCTTGGCCTTACTTGGGTTAAAAAGATGAAAATTTTGGGTGTTGTCTTTGGGGAAAGTACTGAACAGGATAATTGGCAGCCCAAACTTACTAAGCTTGAGAGGCATATAAATTTATGGAAATCCCGATCCCTGTCTTTAATCGGTAAATCTCTAATTATTAATACTTTAGGTTTAAGTAAGCTTACATATTTGGCCACTGTTTTGACGGTTCCTAAGTGGGTTTTAGGTAAAATTAATGATTTAGTTTGGCCATTTTTGTGGGGCAGTCGTATTCAAACTGTTAGCCGTCAATCTTGTTATCAGCCGGCTGTGAGAGGCGGGCTTAACATTGTTGACTTCTCCGTTAAGGCTCAGGCCCTTAAGCTTGCTTCCATAGTCGGTGTCTGCGATTCTGGCAGCAAAGCTTTTTTTATGTTTAAATACTTCTTTGGTTCTAGATTAGCTACTTTTAGATCTGAATGGTCTTTTCTTAGAGATAATTCTTCTCCTAGTACTATTTTGTTGACGCCTTTTTACTCCACGTGTCTGAAGGCCTTGACCAATCTTCGCGAAATTCTTTCCCGCCAAGATTGGGCGGACCTCCAGTTTTCTGCTAAGAAATGTTATCGCGCTCTTCTTAGGAAGAGATCTTCTCCTCCTGTACTTCCCCGGCTCTGGGTTCCATTTTTGGGGCCAGGTTTTCTTTTTGAACGTCATATGTCTCTCGTGCGTGATGGTTTTTCAGAGAATTACAAAAATGACCTTTTATGGTTGATTACATTGCGTGCAGTTAAAGTTAGGGATTCTTTGCATTCTTGGGGCTACATTGCCTCGGATCGCTGTGCTAAATGTGATCTTAAGGAAACCATTGATCACTGTTTTTTAAATTGCGTTCGGGTTAAGAGGGTATGGCATCGGTTCTCTCCAACCTTGTCTGCTCTTTTGTCCTCCACGTTTGTTCGGAATTGCGTGTCCATTTTCTTTTTTAACTGGCAAACTACCAATCAAAAGAATGCTCGCATCGCCCGTTATCTCGTCAAATCTATTCTATACGGTATTTGGAAATTTAGAAATAAGTGTACTTATTTTAATGGTACTGAAAGATCTGATGCTATAATTAGATATATAATTCAAGATGTTAAGGCCCGGATTAACATTGATTTTTTCCGTTTTTCTCTTGACTCCTTTAAGAGCACCTGGGAATCTCCTTTGTGTTCAATTATTTCTGATTTGCCCGTTGTCACTTTTCTTTAGTTAAGTTTATTCTGTTAACTTTAAGAGCATAAACATTCATTTTGGACTGCTTTTTGGTTATCATCACGAACTTTTTTGGTAACTGTTTTGTGAGGGGCCAGGCCCACGTGCTTTGCACTTTTTACCATGTATTTTAGTTTATTGTAAATAAACTTCTTTCATAACTTCTCTGTGTTTTCATCCAGTGTGGTCAATAACTTCAATTTTTGGACGCCTGCAATGTGTGTTTGCGGGCTATAAAAGAAAATGAAGTAAGTTAACCCCCTGAGATAAAAAATACTCAATAAACAGTGAAATAAAAACTTTGACAACTTTATTTCTTTCCTGCATTTTTCATAGTCCCTTTAGTCTGGCCTCTCCCCTCAGACCTGGACAAGTCTTAGGTTCATAAAGGCATGTAAGCCCCTCAACCGCGACGAGGTAGGACTACTGTGAGAGGAAAAAAATATGGTTTCCCAGTCCCCCTCCTTCCTGTATCAAACGAGAAGAGTACTACCCAGAGACTGAGTGACGGAACGGTTGCCATATTTCTTGTATTCACAACACAACGGACATGAAGCAGATACAAGGTATCTGCGCTTAGCAATAGTGCCAAGAAACTTATTTGTTCCTTTGTTTCTTAAAGATGTTTTTTACTTTTTCATAACATCTTTGGAATGTGTTCCTTTCCATTATCTCGTTCAGGGATTGGTCCTTTGCAAAGATTTCCTGCATTTCAGAGGACACACTTGATACTGCTCAAAGGCTTTCATTATTGTTTTTCATCCGATGATGCCCAGGCAAATCTTCTTGTTGGGCCGCTCATTATAGAGCTCATTGAATTCACCCAGAGGCTTGTTTTTTCGTCCTTGTTAGAGCACTCTTCAACATTTTGTAAACCCTTCTCAAAGTCCTTATTTTGGAGGTATTTCACTCTGTTGTAGACTCTTCTGACAGAGTCCCTATCGTCTACCAGGGTTACCAGGTTTGTGCTCTCAGACATAAAGCTTTTGACCTGCTTGAAAGTTACTGCTGCATTTGTACTGATAGGTTCTGCAAACAATACATCTATGTCTGCCAGCTGGCTTTCAGTAAGGCCGGTCTTTGAAGGAGACTGGAGAGTGGTGGTTGTCTCATCTTGGTCATTATCGTCCGAGATTCTAGTTGGCAAGGAGTCAGCCAGGCGCAGTTTCTTGCCGAGAGCTGCATGCCCCTTTACTGCCTGCTGAGTTTTTTTCAGTATTTGATAATCCTGCTCAGCTGACAGTTCTCTACTTCTAAGCGTGCTATGAGGCAGTCCCTGCTGGAAAGGAACAATTTCTCGGTGGGAGGTTTGTTGGCTCCGTGTGTCAGGAATCAATGGGCTTCTTTAGCAGCCTCAGTCTCCATCATATTCTCGATTACGCTGACTGGAACTGCTCTATCTTCCTCTTCCATTTCCCGATCCCACTTGGTATAGCCATACTGTTTAGTAACAGCAGACATCGTACCTTTGAAATGCTTGGCGACGGCTTGCGCCTTTTTGATGATTTCGCTAGGAACCTTTGGGAAACAACGCACCTTGTTTTCATAATGGTCCACTATAAATTCACAGAACTTTGAGAGAGATGACAGGTAAGCCTTTGCTGATCCTACTCTTATTTTCTTGTTATCTAGCATAGGTCAGACCCACTGCTTCCAGACTTCTAGTCCCCCATCTTTTAAAAGAGACTCTATGGTTTCATCTTTCTTTTGTGGGTCTAGCAAATCATGGATTTTCCTAACATGCTGTGTCTCAAGAATTGATTGCCTTTCTTTTTTACACCCGCCAATGCAATTCTTCATGTGCTCATTTTTAGAAGCTTTTCGTGGGTTGAGTTTGCTTTGCCTTTTCCATAATAATCCTTGAGGGTCATGTACTCTCTTTCCTCGTCACTTCCCTCTGTTTCATCTGGCTCTTCAACCTGGTCATCACGGCTGATGTCGCCTACCTGTTCTTGGGTTTTTGAAGTGAAAGCTTGATCTTCATCGTGGAACTCTGGAGGAGTGGGGAGATCTCCTCTCCAAATTCTGAGTCCCACCTGTCGGAAACTTCAAGTTCTTCTGCCAATAGTTCAAGAGGTGTTTTTTTCTTGGTTTGCAGTAAATCTTCATTGCCACGCAGACTTCTTTTCTTGGCCTTCTTTTTTTGTGATTTGTAGCCTTCTTAATTCGTGACAGCTCCTTTTTACGTCCCAGGTAAAGCCTGCTGTTGTCTATGGCATCTTTGTATTCCTGGGTTCCCTTGCTAAGCTCATGCACCCTCTGGAGATGTGTGGTGAGGTACATTGTTACTACTTGGCAAATTGCACAGACTTCCTTTTTCCTGGAATAGATGGTAATCTTCCCCTTTTTGTCTTTGAATATTGCTTTTCCGCCAGTGGTATTTCTTCCATGCTTACTTGCTTTACCTAGGGCCTCCACTTGGAATACAGGAATCCTCTCGTTGATCTTAGAGTGCATTGTTATCAGATGCCTTCTCATGTGCACCTTAATGTTACCACATAGAGGACACTTCAGTGGCTTGTAGTGACATTGTTTGGCCTTCTTTTTCGGTGATGTTTCCCCTCCAGTTGATGTGGAGGGTCCTGTGATCTTTTGTGGTTCTGGTGAGCTGTGACGCTGTCTTTTTCTTGGCACTTCTTTTGGTGAGCTGTCACCTTGTTCTTTGCTCAAACCAGTGCTTTCATTTTGCTGTTTGTTTGTAGGTTAAGATTCTCTACATAGGTTGTGTGGAACTTCTTCTGGCAAGCTGTCATGCTGTTCTTCGCTCAAGTCAGGGTTTGCATTTTGCTGTTTGTTTGGAGCGTTTTCATCTGATGGTATTGTTTCCTCAGCCATCTGTTGATTTGAGGTAGAGTCAGGGTCTTCATTTTGCTGTTTGCTTTGAGGGGTTTTTCCTGAAGGATCAGTTTTCTGGTTCTGAGGCTTGAGGAGTCTTCATTGCCGCTACTAAAGGCCTTTGCCAATGGTACTAGTCTTCTGTTGACTTGTCTGACCAATTCCACCATCGTCTCAGCATACTCGTCAGGATCCAAAACTACAGACCTTAATGTTTCTTTGTGGCATTATTCGCACAGTATATTAAGGATGTTCATTTGGGTTTGACACCTTTGGGAAAGTGTTGCCATTCCTAGCACATCAGCAGCTGCTTTTATGTTGCACACTCGGTAATGAGCTGCTCGTAAACTCATTAAAGATAAATTGTGCTTTGATGGTTTTCCTTCTTCCATTTGGTCCATTTTAGTCGACTCCAGAGCATTGCCATCACCCTGAGCCACGGACTGAAGCACTTTTATCAGGTTTTCAAACATTGTGGTGTCAAAAAATGATTCTTCCATGGATGTTCAGAATGAGACAATGCTGAAAAGGAATATGTTAGGATGCTCCTGTAAAATGAAAGCAAAGACATCAACATAAGCATTTGCAGAAGACCTCAAGTTTTAAGAACAAGGTCCCAAACAGAGGCATTGAACCAAATATTACATGCTATTAACTTTCAGAGGATTTTGTCAATTGCAACAAAATTTAGCATGCAAGTAGCCTATGTTAAGGCCTATCGAATGTCTTAATTTTCTGGCCAAGTGATTAAATTTTCAAAAAATTGTAAGGCTGTAGAGTCAATTCAATCCTGGTACTTACAGACATACTAGTGCTGAGTGAAACCAACACCCTCATCAGATAGTCCTTGATGCATTGTATCGATATCAAACGGTTAAATCCTCTTTGCGTTATAAGCAGCTAAAGTTTTGCCTCAGTTTCGCGTCAAAAACCGCTTGGGGCATGGAACTGAAAAACTGTGTCCGCCATTTTGTAAACAACTTTAACCGTTAATAACTCTGCCAGGATTTAATCGATTGTAACAATTTTTGGCATGCATATGGCCCATGTTAAGGCCAAACTTGAGTAATAATAAACTGGCCAAATGGTTGAAACCTCGCACAGTTATTAAGGTGTAAAGTTTTGAGATAAATGACGTCATAACTAGTTAACGGAGGGACCGATTTAAACAAAATAAACACCAAACGGTTCCTCACAACATGAACAAGCATAATGTAACATCAAAACATCAATAAGAGGTCCTCCAGCCCTAATGGCGAGGTCCTCCAATAACAAAATGGTCAAGATAGCACCCTTAAACTTTGACCAGAGCCTGCGCAGACGCGATCGTGTTCTATTGGAAGAAAATGTTCAAGGCAGATGCCCGAGCACCTTAGACAACTCTTCCGATAGTTGGATTGCCTCTGTGCAGTGTTTTAAGGGTGCAAAAAAAGCAAAATAACGGAGCTCAAAAAGTGTGTACTTACCCTACGAAAGCTTCTCTGTAATGGCGGATTGTAGGTCCGCAAGGCGTATTTACACAATACTTAAAAAACTTGCAAAAACTTTGACAACGTGTAGTAAAGTTAGGTTTTGACCAAAAACCTTGAAACTCACACAGATTAAAGTCAAGACATTACCCTTTGCTGCAATGTGTTCAGAGTGACATTTTCTCCTATTGACAGCTGTCATTCAAGCGTGATGTAGTATGCACTGAAATTCACCTTATGACAGGTTAACACAAAAAAATCATATAAAATGTTCCAATGGGCGGTTTTCTCGCGGTTTTCACCAATACGGTCCAGAGGAAATGGAGAATGTCGCCCATTCAGTTTTAGAAGTTATTTTAATTCCTAGATTTCACAGTTTAGATTCAATACCAAAACGAGTTTCAGAAGAGAGTCAAAAAATGTTTTAATCTTTAAATCGCAATATCTCTACAGTGCTTAAGGGTTAGTCAATGAAATTTTAGGGACAGTTAGGACAGATCATAAGCTATAATTAAAGTTTCAACCTGTCACGGTAAAAGTCAAGGAAGCTATGCTGTTCTAAAGTTTGACATTTTAACGAAAAAAATGGTGAAAAATAAACACACAATAGGTTAAACAACTATAACTCATTACCTTTGAAGGGTTTAGCTTTGAAATTTTGTAGCATATAAGATAAAGAAATTGGCTTTTTAACTGTGGTATTTACAAGTATAAGAATCTATTTTAGTGTGCACAATGACACGTCAATGATTGCCAAAAATGGCAAAATTTAACTTTTCAGCATTGTACACTGTATTTGAGATAAGACTACTTTAGCACAATAAAATTTTAGAAGTCCAAATTTATACAAGTGATACATCTACTCCAACACTTTAAAATGGCGTTTAGAACAGGCTCTAAAATTTCATGTAACCCGAGATATGGTACTTTAAATGAGGTAACCATTTTTTCGGAAAATGGTTGATCTCCCCTCCCTTTTGAAACTTTAAGGGACAATATCTCCCTTGCGTTAAGACACAGGAGGCCCAAACAAACATCAAATTGTTTCTCTTGTTAAGATCTTTCCAATGAAATATCAGATGTTGGACCTTGCTTAAATCTGTCGTCATAATTAATAAAAAATGGAAAGGTCGAGTTCCCCTCTCAACTCAAAATTTGCATATTTTGTCAAAAATTGTGAAAAAAAGATAAAAGGAATTATCCAATTGCTTTGAAATTTATATGAGGTTAATTCTATTACCAGAGGTACAACTCCACAAAATTTCAGTTCTTAACCCTTCAAACTGTAGAAATTGTTAGTTTTTAAATCGGTAAAGTTTTTGGTGATAGTAAAAAAAGTATTCAGAAACTAACATTCAAGATGTCTAGTATATACTTTGACCGCACTTTCTTGAAATAAAAATTGCACTTTCTTATTTTAAAGGGTTAGCAAGAGGTCTTGTATGGAACGTTGGGGAATGCAGTTAACCCCCCATTTCCAAGTTTTCAGGTTTCCTAGTCTTTGTTTTCCTCGATTCCCCCAAATTGCCGAGTCCCCTCCCTATTTTAGTCTTTAAATGGCTGTAAGTTCAAAGACTTTTAACCGATCAAGCCTAAATTTAAGAGTAACGTAGAACTAGGCCTAAAGTGCCTGTCATTCAAAGGGAAACATCAGGCAAAAAGAAAATTTTTTAGAGTTGGTGAAAAGTAAAAAGGGTTAAGGGAGGGGAACTCGACCCTGGATGAAGCTAATTAGGTCATTTCATCTCCGTGACAATCCATTTTTTGAAGTCGGTGGCAGAGATGGCCTTGTCCGGCCTGATCCCAGACTTAATAACAAATGCTCGCACCCGCTGACCTATCGTTCCCTTCTGGAATGGGGCCCCATCAGCCTTCAAGAAGATTTTTGCCTTTACATCAGTGTCGTCAGGGACAATAGGGCGAAGCTTCGTGATAAAGATATTGATCAGATACTCTTTGTCTGGGCTCATTGGAATGGGCGCTGGCCCATCTTCTTTACGTTTATGCGATGAAACAAGCATCACTTTTTTACGCTTCTGATCACGCCAATTGGCCTTGTTAAACATTTGAAAGGTGGCATTCTCCAATGCCGCTGGCCTAGTTCCTACTTCCCGAGTAAGGAGCACAATGAGATAGTCGCGTGCCTCGCAGTACTGTGCGATTGAGAGGCCTTGGACATCATCCGCCTCATCTGCAGCCATGAGCGCTGCCCTGCCATCGACAGCCAGCTTTGAACTTAAGATTTCCTCAACTTCTGTAGCGGTGAGGAGGTGGTCCGATTCATCCAGATATCTATCCCACTTCACCAAGGACGTTTCCTTGGTAATACACCTACGCCATTTCTTTAAACCGTTGCAGAGGTCAAATAGCTGGTTCCAGACATCGACCTCTAGCTGGGGCAGGTGAGGTCTCTTGCCCTTTTTGGTAACATACTCGAGGAAAATTTCAAAGCTTGTCAGATACAATTTCAGTTTACCTGGTTTCTTTTCTCTGAGGTTGGGTGACCCAGTCCACCCAAGCTCTGTTTCCTTTATCCTTGGCTAGGAACACGATGTTGTCTCCGTGAAGGTCCACTTCCTCCAACAGTTTTTTGACTTGGCAGGCATGTTGTAACCTGTTTTTATCTTTGTGAAATCCTGCCGAAGGTGTGAAAAGGTACCGATAAAACTGACACAACTGCTTATGGCGATTTGTCTTCTGCTGTTTTTCTTAAAAGTAATCTGCGGCCATAAGGTACTCCGCATCATCGACATTTGATTCATCTTTGTCTGAAACGGCTTTGCTCTATGGAGCTGACTCAACAGCTTCTGACGTAGAGGGACCAGGAGCCGAGACGTCCTTGGCCATTGTAGTTGGAGTGGCTTGGACCTGTTGATGGGACGTTGCGAATGTTGTCCGTTTGACTTTACGAAAGGTTGGTGGAATGACTTCCTCTTCACTGTCGTCCACCCTGCCTTAATAGGGGATTACAAGGTGATACAAGGGTTAAGACGGGATTAGAAGTGGATAGAAGGGTTGCCGGGGATTACAAGAGGAGACAGAGGTATAGAAGGCATTGCAAGGGTATACAAGGATTTACAGAGAATTACAAGGGGATAGAACAGTTAGCAGGGTATTACAAGGGTATACAAGGGTTGCAGGGGATTAACAGAGGATAAAAGGGTTTAGAGGGGATTACAAGGGGATACAAGGGTTTACAGAGGATTACAAGGAGATACAAGGGTTGCAGGGGATTGCAAGAGATTAAAAGGGCATAGAGGGGTATACAGGGGCTTACAGGCAGTATACAAGGGTTAAAAGAAGATTACAAGGGGATACAAGGGTTAAGACGGGACTACAAATGAATACAAGGGTTTAGAGGGCATTACAAGGGGATACAAGGGTTGGAGGGGATTAGAAGGGTATACAAAGGTAAACAGGGGATTACAAGCGAATAGAAGGGTTAAGTTCGGATTACAAGGGGATCCAAGGGATCCAAGAGGAGGTTGGGGCCCAGGGAGGGCGCCAAAGGGCCCAAATGTCACCTGCTTAGTTGAATCGGGCGCAAAAAAGTTCTGCAGACTCGCAGCGAGCTGGCGAGTCCATTGCGCGCATCAGATGCCCAAAAAAAAGGAAATTTTTCATTTTCACCAAAACGAAACTGGGGCCCTGGG
>OFEQ01000007.1_pt1 | contig 17013 bp, 2 predicted proteins | sample 1521141 | NCBI WGS metagenome assembly OFEQ01 (sample SAMN04272335, study PRJEB24112) | coral metagenome | biome: Coral reef; feature: Shallow seawater; material: Coral tissue | host: Coral | place: China: South China Sea | collected 2014 | reverse complement strand
TCAATTTCGTTGTTGGTAATCCGTGTCAATCTTCTCCATCCTTAGCCATCCTTGTTCCCTTATGGTCTCTGTAGTGTTTTCCTATCTTTGTAAAGTATTATTTTCAGGCTTCCTTCAGTTGAATGTCGATGGTCAAAATAACTCAAAATAGCGTGACGTAGGCCCTTTAAGATTAAAATCATTATCACTTACCACACTCAGGCAGATATTCGGCCCATACTCCTTGCAGTCTAACGAGCTCGATGTAAGCAGCAGTTGTGTTACAATGCTTCATGTCCTTAGGCGTGCTGGTGTCGCATTCCTTGTAGTCAAGCTCGCAGGCCTTGACGAAGGGCTCGGGGTCAACGACTGAAGAAAAGTGACTGAGTGGAGAATTCTTGTCTTTGAACAATGCTCGGCAGCGCTGGATGTAGGTACTCTCCTTGCACTTGGGTTTCTCCTTCTCAAGTGTTAAGACTTTGCATTCTGGATCACGAGTGACTTCCCAAGAGTTCACAAAGTCGGTCAGTTTGGAGGCTGGGGTGTTGTTGCTCATCATCATCTCGTCATGGAACTCGTTGTTGTTGGTTCCGAGAAGACCTACAGGAAAAGGGTACATGAGAGGAATTGTACGCGGGATTTGCTTTAGGTTTCCCTCTATGAACAAGTTAATGAAGTCCAACAAATTAATTGATATGTAAGTTTTCTCATAGGATCACTTTTGAATAACACAGAAGCCCTTATGTCAATATTCAAATTTTCATTACTGGTCTCCTTTCTATTCTATAGTACAAACTGGGAGAAAATGATGATGTATAATGTATCATCTCTATAAACCCTTACTCCAACCAACGGGAAACATTCAAAAGTCATACTTTGTATAGCGCTGGTTGATAGCGCATAATACTTTAGCCTTTATCGGTTCTGATGTTAAGGACTATGTTTAGTTTTCTTCACTGATCTTAAAACATTTCTTACAACATAAGTTTGGGGAATTGACAACAATTCCCGTTTTTGCTGATCTACACTTCTTTCGAATAAGTATGTATTCCGCACTTCTTTTAAGATTCAATTGATGGTTAAGTCTTACCTGCCATTCTTCCATGGTACCACCTGGCGATGCTGAAAGTACAAAAGAAATGTTCGACATCGCAGATGATCTCCAAGCCCAAATCGTGTCGAAGCACTATAAAGGAACCCTCTCGCTGGATCGTCGTGTTGAACGTCTCGACAGGCAGCTCACTGTGGTAACCATCGGAGAGCTTCTTTCCAGACGATGTAACCTTCACGATTGTCTCTACTCTGCCGTCTTGATAGATTTTCACGCTCGAGTCCTCCGTAACTACGATGATGGCGGTCTCCTGGCTCAGGATGGTGAACTTGTTATCACGGACATCTCTGGCTAGGACATACATACATCCGGACTTCTGATAACCAGGGAAGGTGTAGTAGGTTCCATCAAAGGTATACACATGAGGCCCGCCAAAGATCATGGCCGTACCTGTGGAAAAGTAAAATTCACAACATCGTCAACAGAGCGTTCTTCAGTGAACGCCTTTTTAGATAGTCGACACGTTATAAACAGTCAGAGTCAATCAACACATGCTTTACTACACTCTGGCTACTGTAATTTGTGGATCTATGGAACTGCTAATGAAACTTGCCATAGTCGTGTCAACTACTTAAAAAAGCTCTGACGAATTTCTACAACTTTGTTTTCTTATTTCTTGTGATCAGTTTAAAAAGATGTTGGGAGTAAACTTACTGTTGAATGGTGGGATCCAGTTGATTGGGTTCAGCAAGTGGGACATTCGCGACACTTGGTGGTTAATCCTCTTCTGCATGTACCGTTTAGCTCCATGCAGGTTTCGAACTCGCGTATCTATCATCTTCTTGGAGTGTTCGACATAGGAGCGAGCATGGTTCATGTACTTCACAGTTGTTTCGTGTTCACGAATCGTCTTGTAGAGCGCTATAGAGTAGTTGCGAAGCTGAGCGCATCTCTCCGAAGTCACGTTGTAGACTCCACGATACAGCTTAAGGCAGATCTTCATGGTCTGATTGAAGGCGATTCGTGAGTAGTTTCTGGCCTTACTCCAAGCTTGTGGCAAACTGGTGGAATTGCAGATATCAAGAGTGACATTCAGCGCGACTTCATACACCTGGACAGTGAAATTTCGTGTAGCGTTGAATCCAAAACTGCACCACTGACGAGAGACATTCAAAGCCATTGGGATATATTCCTTGATCATCGTACTGTTGTACACCATCGTCATGGCATGACGAGAGAAGTTCAGAGCCATTGGGAAGTATCTCTTGGTAGTACAATTGTAAACCATCCCGGCGGCATGACGTGAGAAGTTCACAGCCATTGGAAGATATTTATTGGTAGTATAGTTGTAAGCCATCCTAATGGTCTGACGAGATATGTTCAAAGCCATTGGAATATATTTCTTGACCATATTACAGTTGTAAACTCTACTTATAGCCTGACGAGAGAAGTTCAAAGCCATTGGAAGATATTTCTTGGTAGTACAGTTGTAAACCATCTCTATGGTCTTACGGGAGATGTTCAAAGCTATTGGAAGATATTTATTGACAACAGTACAATTGTAAACTCTCATTATGGTCTGACGAGAGAAGTTCAAAGCCATTGGAAGATACTTCTTGACCACAGTACAGTTGTAAAGCTTTCTTAGGGTCTGACGGGAGACGTTCAAAGCCATCGGAAGGTATTTCTTGACCATAGTACTGTTGTAAACCATCTTCATTGTCTGACGAGAAAAGTTCAAAGCCATTGGAATGCATTTCTTGACTAAGGTAGAGTTGTAAACAATACTCAGTGTCTTATTCTGTAGGCGTTGACAAAGCTGGATGGTCCTGTTGAAAGCGATCGTCGAGTAGTTCCTGGCCTTAGCTAATGCTTCTCGGTAACAATGGACAGTCTTATTCAAGGCTGTTATAGTGAAGTTCCTGGTTAGATTCAATGCTTTTCTATACAGTTTGAGGGTCTCGTTGAAAGCTATCTTGGAGTAGTTTCTGGTCTTACCCAACGCCTCGAGTAAACAGGTCGAGTTGTAGATATCAAGACTAACATTAGCGGCTACCTCGTACGCTTCAACAGTGAAGTTCCTTGAGACGTTAAAGCCAAAAACGCACCACTGGCGGGCCATTGGAAGATACTTTCTCACCATGGTCGTGTTCTTAACAATGAACATGGTTTTGTTGTAAAGATGACGGCAAAGCCTGAAGGTCTTGTTAAAAGCAATCATTGAGTAGTTCCTGGTTTTACCCAGTGCTTCTCCAAGACAGGTTGAATTGTAGATATCCAAAGTAACGTTGGCAACTGCCTTGAATGCCTGAACGGTGAAGTTTCGAGTGGTATTAAGGCCAAAATAGCACCACTGGCGGATTATTGGAAGATGCATCTTCGCCATCTTGTACGCCTGGACGGTGAAATTTCTAGTGGTGTTGAAGCCAAGAACGCACCACTGGCGTGCTATTGGAAGATACTTCTTCACCACGGTCGTGTTCTTAACAATCAACATGGTTTTGTTGTAAAGATGATGGCCGAGCTTGAAGCTTTTATTTAACGCAATACGGCAGAGCTTGAGGGTCTTGTTAAAGACAATCATGGAGTAGTTCCTGGTCTTTCCCAGTGCTTCTCCAAGACAGGTTGAGTTGTAGATATCCAGAGTAACGTTGGCAACTCCCTTGAATGCCTGAACGGTGAAGTTCCTGGTGGTATTAAAGCCAAAAACGCACCACTGGCGGGCTATTGGAAGATACTTCTTCGCCGCACTGAACGCGTGGATGGTGTAGTTTCTTGTGGTGTTCAAGCCCACAACGCACCACTGCCGTGCAATCGGAAGATACACCTTTACAATGGTCGTGTTCTTTACAATCAGCATGGTTTTCTTGTAAAGATGATGGCCGAGCTTGACGCTCTTCTTCAAGGCAATACGGCAGAGCTTAAAGGTCTTTTTGAAGGCAATCACTGAGTAGTTTTTGGTTTTGCCCAGGGCTTCTCCCAGACAGGTCGAGTTGTAGATATCGAGAGTGGCGTTCGCAGCTACTTTGTACGCCTGAACGGTGAAGTTCCTGGTGACATTAAAACCAATACTGCACCACTGACGAGAGAGATTCAAAGCTTTCGGAAGATACTTTTTCATCATAGTAGTGTTGTAAACAACCAGTATGGTCTTGTTGTAAATACGTTGGTAGAACTCGAGGGTCCTGTTCAAAGCGATTGTTGTGTAGTTCCTGCATTTCAACAACGCATGTCGATATAGTCTGAGGGTCTTGTTCAAAGCTATCGTTGAAACGTTCGCGCCGTGACTGAGTGCCTTTAGGTAGAGCTTCATGGTGACGTTGATAGCAATCTTAGAGTAGTTCTTGGCTTTACCCATCGCCTCTCCCAGACAGCTTGAGTTGTAAATATCCAGTGTGACATTCTCGGTGACTTTGTACACTTCAATAGATATATTGAGTGTTTTGTTCACACAAACACTGTACCAGTGGCGAGACAGGTTCAAAGCGTGGGAGAGGTATCTTTTGGTGACATTGGAATAGTGACGTGACAGATTCAAGGCACGAGATAGATATCTGTTAGTAACGTTGTAACAGTGAAGTGACATGTTCAAAGCTCGAGACAGGTATCTGTTGGTAACGTTGTAACAGTGACGAGACAAGTTCAACGCACCAGACAGGTACTTGTCGGTGATGTTCTTTAGGTGCGTCATGTTCAAACCTTTGACAAAGTTCTTTGTGACGTTGAAGTAATGGACAGTCATGTTAACGTACCGTACAACAACAGGGTGATTCTTGATATGCTTGTAACCACTTCTTACGAATCTTACGAACCTACCAGTCTTCTGGCGATAGGCAATGGCGAGGTCCTTCGTCATATTCAAGTAATGAAGAGTGATGTTGACGTACTTCTTGGTCAGAGGGTGGTTCTTCGTCAGGTTGTATGCGTTGATCAGGAATCCTCGTGTTTGGTTGCGATAGAAGACAACCAAGTCCTTAGTGATGTTCAAGTAATGGAGAGTTGTGTTGATGTACTTGCCAGTGAGATTGTGATGCCTTGTCAGGTTGTAAAACTTCCTTACGAAGCCATACGTCTTCTGACGATAGAAGACTGTTTTATTTACGGCTACTGCAACCCACGCTTTGCCGATAGTCCTGACACGGATAGACATCTTCTTTGCGTTGGCCTTTACTTCATCAAAGATTTCGATTGCTTTTGCCTTCACTTCATCAAATGTCTCGATTGCGTTTTGTTTCAATGTCTCCATCTTGACCACAGCTTGTTGTTTCAGCGACTTCATCATCTCCAGAGCTTCGTTTTTCAACTTTTCCATCTTCTCCAAAGCTTTAGCTTTCAACTCTTCCATCTTCTCCAAAGCTTTGACTTTAAGCGTTTCCATCTTCTCTAGAGCTTTGCCTTTCAATAATTCGACATTTTCAAGGGCTTCCTGTTTCATAGACTTAAACTTTATTATAGCCTCGCGTTTTAGAGACTTCATCTTGATCACAGCTTCCTGTTTCAAAGACTCCATCTTCTCAAGAGCGTCTTGTTTGAGGTTTTTCACTCTTTCCACCGAGGCTAAGGCAAACGACTTGATACTTCCATCAAAGGGTCTTGGGTGTGGGAAAACAACAGTAATGCCCTCGTCTGTCACTTGGATGTACTTGGGAATAGCAGCGCGGAGATCAATGATAGTTTTCTTGACGGCAATACGAGCATTGCGAATTGTGATACCAGCATCACGGATGGAGATACGAGCTTTGCTGATGGTTTTGTTGACGGCAATACGGAAATCGTGGATTGTCCTATTGACAGCAACACGGACAGTTTGGACTGTTTTGTTGACAGCAATGTAGACAGTTTGGAATGTTCTGTTGACAGCAATGTGGACAGTGTGGATTGTTTTGTTGACAGCAATGCGGACAGTCTGGATTGTGTTGTTGACAGCAGTGCGGACAGTTTGGATGGTTATGTTCATGACATCACGGGCGTCCAAGAACTTCTTGTTGATGAGCAAACGCACATAGTGGACGGTCTTGTTAAATCTCTGTGTTACCTTGATGAGGGTGACGTTGAGGTATCCAACGGTACGATTAACATATCCCATGGTAGTGTTGACGAATTCCGAAGTCTTCATTACCAGTTCTTTGAACAGCCGAGGACCATGCTTATTGACAACTGCCATTGTAATGTTCTTAGTGATGTCAAAACTTCTGCGTACTCGCTCTTTGACAGCATCCTCTAATCCATAGTACTTGCTGATAAAGATTGCCGTCTTTATCACCTCCACACGCGTTGCGTTTAAGAAGCTTATGACGGGTTTGGAATTGGCCAAGGTTGCATTTAAAGCCAGTAGTGATGTATTCAAGGCACGGATCAGCTGTAGCTTAGTGTTGTTAAACTTCTCCAGCGACACGTTCACAGCCTGGCGAGTCAAGTTCAACGTGAAGTTGTAAGCACCGATGCATAAAGCACGTCCCTCAAGGATGGACTCGCGGATTGTCATTTTGCCGAACTTGCGAAGCATGGCATATGGCTTGCTGTCAAATGCCATTTCGACTGCTCGACTCGACATGTCGAACGCACGGACTTTCAGGTCATTTGCACGCTCGAGTGCCTTCTCTTTCAGCTCGAGTGCCTTCTCTTTCAACTCGAGTGCCTTCTCCGTGATGTTCTTCTTCAGGTCTTTTACTAGCTTGCTGCAGTTCTGGTACATCGGTACAATACTATTTTTATAAAATGGTAGGACTTTGCTGTAGTACAAAGGCTTCAGTTCTTCTCTATAGTACTTCATGCATCTTTCCAATTCGTTTCTGCAATACCTCATGCCGCGTTCCAAAGTCCTGTTTATCCACACACTGGTAAGATTCACTTTTTCTGTTGTCCAGTTACGAGCAATGGCAATAACTTCTTTCAAGGTCACATTCTTGTAACGATTGATGTAGCGTTCAGCCATGGCTCTGTACTTTTTAACCAGCATGGTATAATTTCCGTATAATGGGGCAAGGTGAGTCTTGTAGATTCGTTCATAGTGACCTCCCAGAATCAAGGTATAGTTCTTCACTGCCACTTTAATAACCTTCGTATAATTCTGGACTGTCGCATTTAGGATCTTTGTATACTTCTGGACTGTAACATTGAAAATCTTTGTGTAATTCTGGATTGTCCCATTCAGGCTCTTTGTATAGTTCTGAAGAGTCGCCTTCACCATATTAGTGTAATTCTGAACTTTCGCCTTCAGGAGGATGGTATAATTCTGAACGTGTGCTTTCAGAAGGAGGGTATAATTCTGAACTTGTGCTTTCAGAAGGATGGTATAATTCTGAACTTGTGCTTTCAGCAAGTGTGTGTAGTTCTGCACTTTCGCCTTCAGAATGGCTGTGTAATTCTGGACTTTCGCTTTCAGAATTGTTGTGTAATTCTGGACCTTAGCCTTCAGAAGCGTGGTGTAGTTCTTAACTTTTGCAGTCATGTTCTTGTAATAGATCTGTCCAATGCCCACAAATTTGCACGTTAGGTTCTTTGCTTCTAACGTGATGTTCCTGATTTTAAGAGTGGCGTTTCTGGCCAAGTCAATGGTCTTGAACACATATTCGTGCTCCACGATTTCACGGAGTTTCATCGCCTTGAATTGGTCGAACGTTTCAAGTAATGTCTCGCGAGTTTCCAGTACCTTTGTTTTTATCTTCTCTGCCATCAGTTCGCTACTTTCCCTGAGTTTCTCCACGACCACTTTGCTCTTCTTCAGTGCCACCTCAACGACCACTCTCAGCTTACTTGAGGTATACTTTACGACACCTTGCCCAGCGTCAACCAGTTCATGTTGACGAACCTCTTCAATAAGTTCGGCCCACATTTCATGATATATGACTTTCTCGATTGGCGTATCCTTGATGGCGGCTTTGATCTTCCTCAGAACCTCCTTGGACAGTGTCTCGATGAATTCCTTGGGGTTAGCCATGATCTTTTGGATCTCCTTCTCAATGAAATCATACCTTTCCTTGAGCGAAGCATATCTTTCTTTGATTTGGGCTGGGAGTGTTACGTTCAAGTAGAAGATAGCTTCTTTAACCTTAGCCTCTACTTCGGGTTTCATCTGCTCAACATATTCAACAATCTCGGTGTACTTCTCACCAACGAATTTTTCAGCCTTGGCGTAACGCTCTTTTAGCTGGTGTTTCTGGATGAACTCCTGGATGTCGTTGCGTGCCATGAACCTCCTATAGCTGTCGTTCAACAACTTCCTGGTTTCATTGAGTTTCAGCACAGTGATGTTCCTTGCTTTTTTCAGGAGTGGCAGAGAAATGTTTATGGCTTTTTCCAGAAGTGGCAGAGAGATGTGTTTGGCTTTGACAAGGTAAAGGATGGTCTGGTTGTGTATCAACCTTACATAAGGATGAAAGATAGCAGCAAGGTCCTTGACGGCGATACAAGTGATGTTAGAGGTTTGGTTGTACAGAGAGATGGCCTCTCCTGTGATGATCGTCACGGTCTTGTTCAGCTTTTTCAGCTCCTGTTGCCATTCTTCAACTTTAACCTCTAACTTTGCTTTGGCATCCTTGATGGTTTCTTTTATTTTCTGCTGAATGATCTCTCTGTTCTCATAATACTTGTTCTCTACGAGCTCTCTGATCTCGATGTACTTGCTTTCTGCCAGTTCGTAAGCTTCGTGGTACAGTTCCTCCATGGTCTTCTCTTTGTTCTCGTCGTACCACACTTTAAGAGCCTGAGCGTTCTGCTTCATAACCAACACAGTCTTGTCAGCAAATCTCAGCGCCAAAACTTTTCCCTTGAGGTAGTTTTCCTTGACCAAAGGCACAACAGTTACGTTTACGTAACGGATTCCTCGAAGCACCAGACTGCTGGTCTTGTTATAGGCGCCAAGAGCGATATTTCGCGTCACGTTGTAGATGTGCAGCGTGTAGTTGCGGCTAAGGTTGTAGAACTTGTGGAAGTGTTGAAGAGTCAAGTTGCGAGTTAAATTATAGTACTGAAGGGAGTACTTGCGGGTGAGATTGTAGTAGTGCAGTGTCAAGTTGCGAGTGGCGTTGTAATACTGAAGGGCCATTAGCTTAGTACGGTTGACCAGGACAAGGGTCAAGTTGTACGCCCTCAACGTCGCGTTCTTAGTTTCGTTGAAAAGTTTCATTGCAATTAAGGTGACATTCTTGTAAAGTGTCACTGCGTGGGAGGAGACGTTGTTGTAAAGCCTGAGCGCGTGGAAGGAGACGTTCTTGTAAAGTCTGACTGCGTGGAAGGAGACGTTCTTGTAAAGTCTGACTGCATGGAAGGAGACGTTCGTGTAAAGTCTGAGTGCCTGGAAGGAGACATTCTTATAGAGCTTCATTGCATGTAAAGTGAGATTGTTGTAGACGTTCACTGCTTGGAAAGTGATGTTATTGTAGAGTTTCACTGCTTGGACTGACACATTCTTGTAGAATTTCATCGCACGAAGGGTGACATTCTTGTAAAGAGCCAGCCCGTGCTTGCTGGAAAATTCATAAGCTTTGATGACAATCTCCTCGTATGTCATGTTCTCGTACTGTCGCAACTTGGCAATCAATGCATTCACTCTGTTGGTCAGCATTTCCCGATACAAGTTGAATTTTTCGAAGGCCTTTTCTTTCGTGTCTTCATAGATCTTCATTGACATTTCCTTATACAGGTTGTACATCTTAAGTCCTTCTTCTTTGTGCTCGTTGTAACACGCCAACGCAAACTTCTTCGCCATGTTGTAGGCTTCAACGGTTTTGTTAACGGTGATGTTTTTGTAGAAGCCAGCCATTTCGTACGAAACATTTCTCAACTTTCTTTGGCAGTCGAAACTGATGTTCTTAGCCAATGTTCCATACTTGACGAACACGCGCCTTGTTTCGTTTCCAATGGCGAGGAATTCTTTCACCAAAGACTCTTTGGATACCTTCATGAGGACGAGATCACTTGTAAGGTTCAAGACACGCTGCGTAAGGTTGGTTATGTCCTGTATCTCTTTCAGTACCCTCAGTGTGACGTTTCCAATGTGGTATTTCACAAGAAGTGCTCTCTTCTTAATGTTAAATGCTTGAACGCGTTCCAGGAGTTTTTCCCACTTGGCTTTAAGTTCCAAGGCTTCGAATTTGCTTTTCAGATCCATCTCTTTCCACGCTTCTTTAACGGGACGAATGAGATCGAGGGCGCGAAGTTGTTTCGTAACATTCAAGACCTCTGCGACGACATTTTTGGCAATGACTTGGATTTTCTTGATTGAATTGTCCATGATCTCCGTAGGACGCAATTTCTGAAGCTTTATGAGAGTCTTGTTCAATGCTATTAAGGACCCGTTGTATATCATAGGGGCGCGTCGGCTCAGGTTAAAGCCAAGTTCAATTGACTGATTCAAGATCTTCTTGGAGAGATTTAAGAACTCAAAGCCCTTTCCAATGGCGAAATCTACGATCTCGTCTGGTGTCTTTCGTGAATGGTCGCTGATAAATGTAATGACAGCGGAGATGTTGCTGTAAAGAGTGTGGTTGAGTGATGTGAGGGTCTCCGATGCGATCTCCAGGGAGAGAAGAACAGCGTTATCCAGTGCTTGGCCAATGGGAACGCGAAGAATTGTGATGTTTCGCACTTGGTAGATTATATCCAATGCCATGGGAACAAGCGGCTTGACAATAGGCTTCAAATATTTTGTCACATTGCTCTTCAGATCCGCAGCAAACTTGCCAATGGGTGTGACAGCCTCACGTACCAGAGGATACGCTTTCTCCTTCACTGAGATGAAAACGTTTCTGCCAAATTTTATGAGAGGGCGGTGAGTCTTCATCAGCTTTCTGTAAGTAACCAAAGTCACCTTCCTGATACGGATGTAAATGGTCCTGATTTGTTGAGTCACGTTCCGAGCCAGATGAATGGCTTTAATGGTTGCATTTCTCATGATCTGGGGAAGAACTTTGGTCAAATTCTTTGTGAAATTCAGCGCCGTTTGGTGCATTAGACAAGCCTTCTTCCTAAGAATATCGATATTCTTCCAGGCAGTCTTGTTAAGCAACTCGAACTTCTCCCGGAAGGTCCTGTTCAGCACCTTGAAATGTTCCCCGAGTGTCTTGTTTAGGACAGTGATGTTACGAACGCTCAATAAATGTTCCCCAAGGGTCTTGTTTAGAACAGTGATATTACGAACAATCAACGTCAAGTTCTTGACAATGATGGTCACATTCTTCAGGGTACAAGAGGCATTGAAGTTGCATGTAAATTGTTTTACCTCAAGCATGTACTTATCATACAGAGGGCCAATTTTCTGCCCGCGGATCTCAGCTTCTCGGATCTTGATGATAAGCTGGCGAGACTTCACCTTTATTTTCTCAACAAGTTCTGCGGTAGTAACTTCAACCTTTTTGGACACGCGCTTGGTAATATCCCCAAGTTTTTCTCCGCGGACCGTTACGGCGCTCACCATAATGGATACGTTATTGGCCCACACTTTAACATCACGGCTGATGTTCTTTAGATGGAGGGTGATATTTCCAATTATGGGTGGAAGTACCTCTGTACGGAACCTTTTGTAGGCGATTGTGACGTTTAGGCGAATTCTCTTGTAAAGTTCGGTAGCGTTACGCATCATCTTTGGAAGCCTGTTGATGGTGTCATTGAGTGTCTGAATTGTGCCGTTAAAAATGCTGTGCGTGAAGTTCTGGGCCATGATTGTGGCATTCTGGAGCATTCCTGTGTAGTTGTAATTCTTGACGTATGCGTACAGTTTTAAAGCGACTGGCTTGATCTTGGCTTCGAGTTTCTTGACAAGCACTTGGAACTCTTTGGTAAGGTTTTCTCCCTTGAGGACTGTCAGATTATAGTACCCCAATGTTACATTCCTGATTAACGTCTTCAGGAGCTTCACGCGGTTCATGAGCATTGTTATGGTCGAGGTGTTCCAAGTCAGCGAAACGCGGCTTGCCTCAGCGTTCAAGAGGTACATCAGGCGAGACTCGTTCACCACATTCTCACCAAATTTGCGTTGGATAGTCACCTGGAGGCGGTAGTCATCTGGCATCTCTCCGACAACCTGCCCTGAGATTCTTGGAGTGACGGTTACATTGAAGACAATGCTTTTTGAAGAGGGATTAAATCTTAGGAACCACCCTGCTTTGTGATGTTGATAGCTGACGAAGGTGCTCACGATATAGTTCTTCCAGTCGAACCTCCCGGAGAACCCAACAGTACGTTTCAATGCTGAGAATGTTAAGAAGAGTGTCTTGGTTTCCATGTCCAGCTTCTCAGTAAATGTCAGTGTTCGCTTGAAGATTGTCACGCTAGAAGTGAGGGACTTCGTTAACTTGTCATACTCCCAGACCAGCGAAAGTGACTTCTTGAACCCTTTCAAATCCGCCGCTATTCCTATACCTTCAGTATTGTCCCAACTAAGATCAAGAGCAACTGGTGCATTAGGCAATACGTCGACAGAAATCTGAAGTTTTTGTTCGTCCCTCTTAAAGTCGATCTTGTGATTCCACGTCCTCTTGAAGGCTGCAATCTCCATGGTGAAAAGCAGACCGTGTTCTTTACTTAAGACACCACTAACTTCCAAAGGAAAAACGGGGCAGATCTCAAAGTGGCCTTCGTATTCCCCTCTGCTTTTGCTGTATTGCAGCCAATTTTCAATCTTCTTATCAAAAGCGGAGATGATGCTACTAACAGACAGGCCATCGTAAGTGTTCCAGCTAGTCGTCCATATGATTGGTCTCCTTGGAATGAATTCGACTCTGAGATCAACGGACTTGCGTTCCTTGTACCAGATTAAAGCCTGTGTCATCGTTTTTTCGGGCAGATACTCGACGGTAAGAGTATTGGAGAGTTCCTCCGACGTGTTTTTATAAGTGCCAGTCAGAGAAACTTTTTTGCCCTTGGTGTAAATCAGCGATACCTTGGCCTCATGATAAGAATCCTCAGCATTAGAAAAGTTGTTGTAAGTAGCATCCCAGCCATACTCGAAGGTACGGCCCATCGTTTTAACAATGTACTGGTAGCCAAGTTCGTGACCCTTCTCCGCTCTGGAGTATGTAAGCTTGGAGCTATCAGAGAAAAGACTTTGACTTCCATTTCGAAGCATACGGAGCATGACCACTTCTTTCAGGCTCGTTTCCTTAGAGATAAGGGTGTTCTGCCATTCAGCAACAAAGCGACCAATGTGGACGCGATACTCGAGCATCTTACGGTTAGCAGTGTTCAAAAACATGACAAGTGACTTGGCTGCAACAGTTCTGTTCCAAAACAGGATAACAGCAGCTTCTTTCAAGGTCTTACCGTTGAGCCAGACGCCTTCCACGCCGACCTGCTTCTTCAAAACGGTGGAATTAAATCCGATTGCTTTCTCAGTGTCGTTGCGGAAGTAGAGTGACGCACCGACTGACTTGTTCACCACTGTTGCATTAAAATGGAGGCTCTTCAACTCGTTGGTGTGGAAGAGGCTCACCCAAGATTCGAAGAAGATTGTCTTGTTAAACTTGGCAGTTAGACGAGTACCACATTGCACGGGATCTGTAAACCTCTGTGTCTTCAATTCACCAGTTCGGTTAAGGACCGTTACGTTGAGGGCCATGCTCCTCTCGGTCGAGCTATTAGTGAAAACAGCGCAGATTTTCCCGTGTGACTGATCGCGGTATTCGGGGTAGATGCAGGCAATTTTCTGCGAAGATGAGCTCTGGAGGAGCCCAACCAGGGCGACAGTGGAATTCTGATAAGCAGCTCTAATGATAACCTTGCTCTCTTTCTCCTGGAAGACGATTTTGCTTAACAGGTCAAACGATTTGTTGCAGCATCTCATGTTTAGGTGTAAACCCGTGCCAGCTGAGTTACGGAAATAAACTAATGAGGTATTCATGGTCTTGTTCATAACTGCAAGATTGAACTTGAGTCCTTTCTCGCCGTCGAGGTTAACCAGTGTCCAGACAGCTTCCATAGTTTTGTTCAAGGCTGAACCATTAAACTTGAACGATCTTACGTTCTCGCTTCTCATGTAACTCCAGACAGTTTCAACTGATTTGTTCACGGCGGAAGCATGGAACTTGATGGCTCTCTCATCCCCATTCTTCAAATACGTCCAACAGGCTTCTATAGTTTTGTTCAAGGCTGAAGCATTAAACTTGATGGATCTTTCATTGTCACCCTTCGAATAACTCCAAACTGCTTTAAGAGTTTTGTTCACGACTGAGCCGTAGAACGTGATAGCTCTCTCGTCCTCGGTCCTTGCGTAACTCCAAACAGCCTCGATAGTTCTGTCCATGACTGAAGCATTGAACTTGATAGCTCTCTCGTCGTCGCCCATCTCATAACTCCAGACAGCCTGGATAGTTTTGTTCATGGCTGAAGCATTGAACTTGATAGCCTTCTCATTCGCGCTGCTTGCATAACTCCAGACGGCCTCGATAGTTTTGTTCATGGCTGAAGCATTGAACTTGATAGCTCTCTCGTCCTCGCTCCTTTCATAACTCCAGACAGCGTGGATGGTCTTGTTCATGGCTGTAGCATGGAACTTAATAGCCTTCTCATTTATACTGTTTGCATAACTCCAGACGGCCTCGATAGTTTTGTTCATGGCTGAAGCGTTGAACTTGAAAGCTCTCTCGTCTTCGCTCCTCTCATAACTCCAGATAGCCACGATGGTTTTGTTCATGGCTGCAGCATGGAACTTGATAGCCTTCTCATTCTCGCTAGTTTCATAACTCCAGACAGCCTCGATAGTTTTGTTCATGGCTGAAGCATTGAACTTGATAGCTCTCCCGTCTTCGCTCCTCACATAACTCCAGACAGCCTCAACAGTTTTGTTCATGCCGAAAGCATTGACCTTGATAGCCTTCTCATTCTTGCTGTTCAGGAAAGTCCAGATTGCCTCTACAGATTTGTTGGAGACAGAAGCATTAAATTTGATGGCTCTCTCGTTTCCAGTCTTCACGTAACTCAAGATAGCTTCAGCAGTTCTCTTCATGGCGGAAGCATTAAATTTAATGGACCTTTCATTGTCCTTCTTCAAGTAACTCCAGACGGCCTCGGCACTTCGGTTGAATCCAGTGGCGTTTAATTTGATCAGCTTTTCGTTCCTGAGATTAATGAAGGTCCACATGGTCTCTATCGTCTTGTTTAAGGCAGATGCGTTAAGCTTGATGCTCTTCTCGGTGGCAAAATTCAGCAACGATAAGGTCGTTTCGATGGACTTGTTTACGACGTTGGCCTTGAACTTCAAACCTTTCTCGCTCGTGAAGTTAAAGAAGGTCCAAGTAGCTTCAGTGGTCCTGTTTAGAATGCTAGCCCTGAACTTCAAACTCTTCTCGTTTCGTAAGTTGAGGAGGGTCCACTTGGCCTCTATGGTCTTGTTAAGAGCGCTGGCCTCAAACTTCAAACTGTTCCGGTTGTCCGATTTCAGCAGGGTCCAAGTGGCATTGAGGGTTTTGTTAACTGCACTTGCTTGGAACTTCAAACCTTTCTCGTTTTCCAGATTAAAGAACGTCCAGGTGGCGTTAACGATCTTCTTTAGAGCACTTGCCTGGAATCTTAAGCTTTTCTCGTTCTTCATGTTAAGGAAGGTCCACGTGGCATCCATAGTTTTGTTAATTGCACTTGCCTGAAACTTTAAACTCTTCTCGTTTTCCAAGTTAAGGAACGTCCACGTGGCGTTAATGGTTTTCCTCAAAGCACTTGCCTTGAATTGTAAGCTTTTCTCGTTTTCCAAAGTGAGGAATGTCCACTTGGCGTTGAGAGTCTTGTTTCCGGCACTTGCCTTGAATTTCAAGCTCTTTTCGTTTTCCAAGTTGAGGAAGCTCCAGGTCGCATCAACGGTTTTGTTCACAGCACTTGCCTTGAAGTTCAAGCTCTTCGTGTTTTCCAAGTTAAGGAATGACCAAGTGGCATTGATGCTCTTGTTGCCAGCACTAGCGTTGAAAATCAAACTCTTCTCTGTTGGCAAGTTAAGGACACTCCATGTGGAATGGATGGTCTTGTTTAGAGCAATGACCTTGAACACCAAACTCTTCTCAGTACTCTGGTCGATGAAAGTCCAGGTGGCGTCGATGGTTTTGTTTAAGGCAGAAGCATTCAAACGAAGTCCTTTCTTGCTTTCGAGGTTGAAGTAGGACCACATAAGCTCAGCCGTTTTGTTCAAGGCAGTGACGTTAAATAACAATCCTTTCTCTTTTCCAGCGCTGACATACGACCACACAGCCTCCAAGGTCTTATTTAAAACAGTTGCATTAAGCTTGATGCTCTTTGCGTCTGAGAAATTGCGGAAGGTAAGAGCACTTTCAATGGTGTGATTCAAGGCCATGGCGTCAAATCGTAGTCCTTTCTCTTTGCCCACATTGACATACGACCACAATGCTTCGATAGTCTTGTTGATAGCAGTTGCATTGAACTTCAAGCCTTTTCCGCTTGTCAGGTTAAACAATGTCCAAGACGCTTCTATGGTCTTGTTAAAGCCTGTTCCATTGAACCTCAGCCCCTTCTCTTGACCAAAGTTAACATACGACCATACAGCGTCCATGGACTTGTTCAGGAACAGTCCGTTGAACTTGACTCCTTTACTCTGCGTGAGGTTGAAGTACGTCCAAACAGCTTCTGCTTTGCTACCAAGCACCGTGGCGTTTGTCTTCAGGGACTTCTCGTTGGTCGCGTTGATAATGCCTGTATACCATCTAATGACACGGTTCTTGTTGTCATGGCTGGCTGTGAAACGGATACCTCTTTCGTCCCCTGCCTTGGCGTAGGATCCACGGAGGGTGAATGACTGCTCGCATGGACGGGCAAACAAGCGGAGAACACCTTCTTTCTGAGCTTTGAGAAGTCTGCCTGTTAAATCAATTCCAGCCTTTGTTGGTTCGTTGCTGAAGCTAAAGACGAAGTTGTCCTCTTGCTCTCCAAGATTGCCATTAAAGCTGACTTCTGTCTTTGTGCAGGTATGGTTCGCCAGGAAGCTGACACTCTTCTTGGGGATGTTCAGTTCTCCAGAGGCGTATAGGTACTTGCCTGTCCAGTAC
>OFEQ01000006.1_pt1 | contig 17188 bp, 24 predicted proteins | sample 1521141 | NCBI WGS metagenome assembly OFEQ01 (sample SAMN04272335, study PRJEB24112) | coral metagenome | biome: Coral reef; feature: Shallow seawater; material: Coral tissue | host: Coral | place: China: South China Sea | collected 2014 | reverse complement strand
AATAACGAATTCACAGAGTTTTAATGTCACGCTTCACTTTTTGTTTACAATTGTATGAAAAGGTTAATTGAGTTCTACAAAGTTTCGACCTTTAGGTTCGCTGGGAACTTCACACCAATAGGTTTTTATACTGGGGTATTCTGACCAGATGGCCCTCTCTATTTTACAAAATGCTCGGACTGCTTGGTATCTACATAGTTCGTGCCTGTGATAATGTCTTGTTTGTCTTGTTCCAGATACTTCGCGTATGAGCTGGTTGGGGAGAATTAGACCTGTCGACAGGAGAGTTTTTAATAAGACTTATGAGATTTCAATAGTGATATATTTTGCCTTGACCGAGTCTACAAGATCATTGATTATACCGATGTAACGCGGAATCAAATGGGTTCTTATCACTGAATAATGCAGGATTGAGATAAGCCCAATCGTAGATTAATCTTCCTTTAGGTCCGAAATAGGTATCGCCAAGTTCCTTCGGTACTGGATAACAGTGAGGGTGGTTGAGATGGTTGCCTCTCTCAGTCGTGTATATTATAGTGAGAGCCACTGAAAAATGTAAAAGAGAATTAAAGGAGTACATTGACAAAATGTGTCGTGAAAACTGCATCGAAAACTGTCATTAGTTTACTGGGAATAGCTGGATAGGGAATCCAACTGTATTGACCGTTGTAACCAGCTGGATCTTTTGATCTGTAAAAAGTTCTAACCCAGCTCCACAATCTGGGAAACTCTGGTCTGTGATGCACGTGTAGATTGTGGGGTCTGCCTGGATTTTTATCCTTTACTTCTGTAATTAGTTGTAGGGGAACTGCGAAAAAGAAAAAAGCAGAAACCTAATTTGTGCTTGGAAAATGTATGGTGGGAAATACATAGTCGCATCTAGCATGTACTAATTGGTGTCTGAAGCCATATTGCTTGCTCAATTGTTGTCTTTGAAGATTGTGTGTGAATCTAGCCACAAACGTGTCGCTGAACCAAGTGTATTCTAAAGGAAGTATCTGTTTACCTGAAGACAATGAAAACAAAAAACCGATTACCAATAGTGATTTAATGAAGTTATAAAATTTGCCCTCTTTTTGGGGCTCTTTACAGCATTCATCAAGAAAGGAAACGGTATGTTACACTGATGTTGGTAATAAGCTACGAGTGTTTTCGGTTTACACAACGCGTGAAGATGAGCGTGTTTTAAAACTTGATCGCCTGTCGATTGCAACAATATACAGATAGGAGTTATTATTGTTATCCTAGCATTTCTGTATGCACGCTGTCCTCTGCTTCCTGCTGGTATCAGCCGAGTGGAAACTACGAAAGGAAATATTCAGGATATTTGAAATAATTAATTCCCGAGAAAAAAGTTTTAACTTTTCTATCCGGTTTGTTGTAAGGTAGTTTACACAGTCTGAATCCTTTGGCCGTGTAGTGGCACACTTCGCATTTACAGCTTGCATGGGTGTGAAAGTGTCTTGTTACAGAAGGTCCGTAGGTAGTTAAGATGTACTGTTGTGGAAGCAACTCGTTTACAATTTTGAAAGGTACTAGGATTGTAAAAAGCAAAGTATTAGTCAATAGTTCCAAGTTCACATCGATAATGTAGATGTTCATGATGCCATCCGAATCCGCTGAATGCACAGTAAGGTATAGCTGAAATTGTTAAAGTGTACATTCAAAATGTTTGTGATGATGGCGGAAACTATATTTGTGTGGACGATAGAAGTTATAATCAGTTAATTCGCAGAGAGGTAAATCTGAAAATTAGAAACCGAAAAATATGCCTGCATCATCGTATCTTTCTTCATCTGAATCAGTTAAAGAAAAATCATCTGAAGATAGCCATAGGAAATCGCTGTTAGGGTACGATAAACTGGGTGAGGTTGAGGGTGTCGTTTGTGGAGAGAGAAAGATTTGATCTTCTTCTGTCAGTATATCTTGACACAGAGGGTCTTGGCAAGCATGAGCATTGTAGAACGATCTAGTTAGCCATTGTCCACAATTGGAGTGCAGGTGACAGTGACTAACATGCTGAGGACCTAATTGTACATGCAGTGCATCAGGCATTGTTTGGTCTGAAATTAACCGAAAAGAAGAGGTTGTGAGGATCTTTCACTCGACGAGTAATAAGGTGAGTTAGGCGGGGAATCCTCTCTGTTTGGGTGTTCTAAAGGAGTGTAAGTGCATTGTTCATCGCCAACCGTGTAGTGACTGTAGTAGCCTAACCAATAGTGATTGGGAAAACACTGTAGAATGTACCCGTTGTAACCTGTTGCATGCGATACATAGGAATCAATAATAAATTACACCTATTTGGAAACATTGAAAATGTTGGTAAACTGTCCAAGATTTGTGTTTGTGACGCAAAGGGAGTCCTCGAAAAGGAGCATCAATGTATTCGGGATGTTGAGGTGTCAACAATACTTTGGGACTGCAACGCCACATGCTGAGAGGCCACAGAACTGCTTCTGAATTTTTGTAACCTACAAATTGAACGGAACCGGAAAAGTGTCACAGCAGTCCAAGTGTTTTTTGAAGTAAGGCGTTGTAAAGGAATCCCATACAGTGAATCTTTTTCCACAGCCACATCGTGAGTTTAATTGCACTACAAAATGAGGAATTCATGGTATTACATGCACTCTAAGTGGAAAGGAGATTGTTTACAATAGCGTGACTTGATTGGTATCTGATAAGACTCCCATATGGTTAATCGCTCTGCATTGATTACATTGCTTCCAGGTGTGATTGCTCTCTTGAGCCACATGTGTCTAGTAATCTCTGAATGGTACAAAAGAAGTGTAAATTATACAGTGGATATCTAGTTCGTAATCTCAGTTGGGGATCTGATAGTTAAAAAAAGAAAAAATATACTTAATCAACATGTGGGTCACTGTCACTGTCACTTTCACTGTCTGAGATTTGCCCACAAAGTTGGGTCATCCACTTACCTGAAAAACAAAAGACAATAATGATTAGTAGAGTGTTTTTTCCTGACACTGCCAATGCCAAACAGGTTCTGTGCCATCACGATTGCACTCGTACAACCAAGGTAAAAAGACCATTATAACTGAGTGCGTACCTAAAAGCAGAGAGGATCCATCGTGTAAGGTCTACCATCGAGTTCACTGCATTCATAATGTTTGTGACAGTTGGACTGTTTTGTTATTTTTGACAACACTTCATTCAGTAAGAGATCTATCCATATTGGTCTGCTGTGAATGAGGCGCTTACCTAATAAACGAGATCTCTGTAACTGGGTGGTTTGTAACGAGAATACTTGCAGTAGAGTCTTAGATAGTCGCCCGTTCCCATTAAGTACAATTGGTTGGGGTTGCATTTGACATGAGGACTCCAGATCTCATCCCCTTTTAGTAAACAAAAACCTAAATTAATCTAATTACCTATGGAATACTCTCCAGCTTTTGAATTGACTGACAATACTCTCAGGCAGAGGAAAGGTTTGGAAATTCTGCATGATTTGATGGTGATGTATCTGTTCCGCAATCGTGAATTCATGATCTCTTTGTGTGCAATGGAGATAATAGCATCTGCTTATGTGCACTAAGGTCCAAGCCATGATGTTGGCTTTCGACACAGTAGTAGCTGGTTGGGTAGGAAAAACATCGTAAGGGTTTATCCTACCTGAACTTACGATGTCTCCCTTTTCATCCACCGTGATGGACAGAAGCATTCCACAGACACTGCATGGTTGAAGAGCATGATGTAACAGTTCCCATCCTTTGTTGAGGCGCTCTCTGGCTCTTTCCATGGCAGCCATGTTGAGTGCTTTGTGTTTGAACTCGATGGGTAATGACTGGATGATGGCCACGTCGGAACCTGTTAATACTTGTTTGAGAAGTGGGAATGCACACCAATAGTCCACCTGTTTAGGTATCCTTCTGTGTGGGTGGAGTGTGGACGAGGTGACTGCTACTCTCTTTGATATCTTCCAGGGAGTGTGTCTCCTTCTTACAATCATAGCACCGTGGCGGTCATAGTAGTACCCAACCTTCTTTTTGAACTTGCGCGTCTCCTTTAGGAATATCTCCTCTTCATCATCTGAAGAATGAATGGTGTCTTCATCACTGGAGTACATGTAAGTATCATCTTCATCACCAGTACTCTCGAAGATGAGAGTGCTAGAGTTGGACAGTACTGTAGCCATATTGAACTAGAGTGAAGTTAGACTGACTCTAAGCAAAGCTTTATATAAAGAGGGTCATGTGATATATGACGTCACAGAGGGTGGGGGGTATCCCCCCTGGCTGAATCACATGACCAAAGTCTACTCTTTATAATACTTTGTCTCTTTTTTCTCCCATTAGTTTCATCATGGCCGCTGCAAGCAAGACTTTCCGAGTTTCAACATTGAGATTGTGTGAGTCACGTAAGGGACTGCTTGGTGAAGTCATAGTGTTGCACAAGGTGGGTGGTTGGTTTATCACATTACGCGAGAAACAATTGCTAGAGAGTGTCGGACGATTTAAGATGGATCCTAAGTACCTCCCTTGTCGCATCGCCCAAACAGCCGCCTATTTTGTAGACCCATCTATCTCCGAGGAAGAAGATCACATCATGTGTCGATCCTCCTTCAACATTGACGAGCGAGATTTGAAAGAGATGACCGATCGATATAGCTTACGCGGACCACCCCACTTTGAAGCTAACACACCCCCCATCTTCCATTTTCTGGACGACCTGATGAAATACTCAGAAATAAGAAGCGAAGACTGGATTCTCAAGAACTGTTTTACTATACCTTTTTGTTTTGAACATGAACCATGTAAGATCATCCATGCTGCGGACGGAAGTTTTAAACCTATTCACACAGCATGTTGTGACCGACCAGAATGTAAAGATTTCACTTGTATTGCCGAACAGAAAAAACGATATCATCCTGATTCTGCTAGGTCTGATACTAATGTTATCATTACCAATGAGGAGATCATTAAGGAGATTATCCATTAAGAAAGATTGATATTGTAAGGATAGAATTCCATGGAATCGATTCTGTCATACAGTTCAATAATATGTTGTGAGACTTCTAGAATGAGTTCTCCAATCCCTAGTGGTTTGTTTAGAGTCATATTGCGACCCGGTTTCTTGTTAACTCTCTCTTCAATCCCACGCGCACAGGAGGCACTCGAGATAAGCTTCGCTATTTGTTCTTGCTGACGACCATTCAAAGACTCTGTGGTGAACAGGAGGTTGTCATCCGTAAAGCTCTTGGGTTTGTCTAAAACGAGTTTCTGGAATAGAAACTGACCACTCTCTTTCACAAATACAATCTCGTACCAACTTTCCCCGCTACACAGATAGCAATCGATACCAATCATCGAATGATACTTCAATACTCTTTGCATGTAAGGAATCACGCTGTGGGCCCACTGTCCCCGCAGCTTGGCCAAATCTTCAGGGGCTATCCAATAATTAAAAGCATCGGGCGGTTGAATCAGCGTAGAATCGAAGAGTATTACTCCCCTTACTTGATCATCATTAGAAGGCACAGACATTTGCACATCCACATACTTGTGTAAGAGAGAGTAGATTTTGATGTCGTTCGTGAAAAGAGGCATGGTGGAAAAAGTGCTCTAAACGCACTACCTACAGTCTTATACCCTACCATCGGATCGAAATGCACCAATCAGAATGCTTCTCGCTCAGCATTGGCTCTTGCGTCTGCTTTTGACAAAAGGGCAGTTCTCAAGAAGTAGTGCAGAGTTTGGCGGTGTGTATTTGTGTTTGAAGCAGAACAGATCTTTCGTGATGTATTTGGGTTCAGTCACGTACAATACAGCTCTACTTCTAAATCCCCAGAATACCATTCTCGCCTGCCAGCTGTACTTTTCTAACACGCTCGTTACTTGTCTGTAGTTTGAACAATGAAGTATTTGCTCGTAAATAATATCGATCAAATCAGAGTAGGGTGCATGTTCCTCCAAGTAACGAAGGTATCTTCGACAAGTTCTCAAGAAGACGGGAAACCACTTTGCATTGCGTCGTAGCATGGTGGAAAATGATCAAACACAGTTTTACACTTTTTTAAAAACTACTTTATTGATTACATCACTTCTTACTCGTACTACATCAACTAATACTCTTCCCATTGGAAAGGGTCTTCTCCACTATAGTAATCATCTGGTAACATGAGACTTGCTTCTTCTTTAGCCAGTTCATCATCTGTTAAACCTTCCCCCGGATCGTATTGAGCCGCATCAGCATAATCTAACTGTTTTTTTGTTTTTGTCCACTTGGACAGTTTTTGAGCTTCAGTCTGTTTTGCTTTTTTTGCCTTTTTTCCCTTTGCCTTCCCTTTGGCCTTTGCTTTCTTGCCGAGATAGCTGCCATCTAAATCATAATCATCATCCGACGGTGGAGGTGATGGAGATCTTTGACGTTTGCCTTTCTTTGCAGGTTTAGAGGAGGACTTAGACTCTTTCACGTTGGGTGTCTGCTTATTTATCAAGCGCTTAATTAAAGCCTCAGCTGGAGTGTCGATCTCCGCCTCTGGTTCTTCCGCTGCTTCACCGTAGGAACCGGCTGTGCTCCCCAAACCTGTCTTGAGACGTTTGGTCAAATTTCTCCTCCGCAGAGCCATTGGCTTGATCATCTTTACAGCGATACTGTCAGGTATTTTCTTGTTACGTAGTATCAAGTGTTCTTGGGCCCCTAGTCTTCCCACCTGATCTAATAGGGCATTAGAAGAGACCATAGACTTGTAGTACGATTGGAGATTTTCATATTCCCCCGTGGGAACCATCATCATGTCTTTCATTTTTACTGATAATCTCTTCTAACCCTTCGGGATCTGCTTTCAGTTTTAGGTATTCTTCGTAGAGAGGCTTGTATTCTTCGTAAAGAATATTGTATCTTTTTCTCCACAGATCGCGGTCTTTCTCTGCTGCAACAAGTAAGTCCTGTAGGTGTGTTTGTCTGTGTTCTAAGATGCGACACGTTTTTTGTCTTTGGATACACTCAGCACACACGAGTATGGGATCACCTAACGTGAGGGACTCCAACTTCAACTGACATGACTTGCATAGAAACATGTGAGATAAATAGTCGTACTTTCTTTTCCAGGTCTCGCCAAGAGTATTCTCCGCCAATAAGCGTTCTTCTTGCATCGCCAGGTCCCTCGAGGTATCATCGATTTTGTGTTTGAAGCAACGTAGAATAGCCCTTATCGTGCAAATCGCATTACGGTCTGGAACTATATCTAAAGGTTGGTCTTTTACTTGTGACATAGTCTGTAGCAGCACTCTAGCCCTTTCCAAAAGGCTCCTCCTTTTTGTGTAGCGAGAAGTGCTTTCCTCCGCTTTACCGACACTTTGCGACGCCCCAGTGTTCTTAGCATATCTTTATACGGGAAGAGTTGCCGCACTATTTGGGGGGAGACTGGAACTCGTTTACGTACCACGTTGAGAGCTAATTCGCTCAAAGCGTTTATCTGGTCTTTGTTCGCATAATCCAGTAGAGCCTGTCTTTTTTGTCCATTAGCCTCTCTTAGAATACTTTCGAGAAAGGGTTTTTGTCTCCGCATCCGTTCCCTTGGCATGGTGGCACTATTGTATTATCGCATCTTCTTTTCCACCTCTTTTATTAAGGCTCTCGCACCTATCTTGGCACCCTCCTTGCCGGCACGGATCAAGATGTTTTTCAACCCTCCCGTCAAAGGGGGTGCCTGTTTTTTGTGTCCTCGTCGCCTTCGTTTTCGTGTTGGCCCCCAGTCCTCTTTGCGAATCTTTAGGTTTGAATGGTAGACATTTCTACGGTTCGGACGTCTTCTTGTTCCTCTTGCGGGCATAGTGAAATGGTTACACTCCCACTTCGATCACTACTTTTAACATTTATCGGAACATGGGTGAATGAGGTGTCGTACTTTCGAACGATTTGATCTGAAATCACTGGACACAAATCCGAAATGGTTTCTTCGTTCACTTGCGATTTTATGAGAAAACCTTCCAGATCATCTAAGGGTAGACCACGTGCATAGTTGTTTAGTTCAATACATATCTTCTCTAAGGTGGTGTAGGCAAAGCGACACATCTCCATCTTGTTGCCAAACTTCTTGAAATCTACCCACCCTTTGAGTAATGTACTCAATGCGGTCAAGGCAACCATAACGAAGCTCTCTTTTTGTACCGTTCCTGTCACCATGCCTATTGCTACGAGAAGTAGGGCCACGCCGTTGAAGAAAGCATTCTGCCTTTTGAACTTTATGAACATCTGTTTTCTGCACCACATTTGCTTGTGGTAGTAGGCGTGTAGCTCATCGACTCTCTTGAACGTGTCTGTGTCTTTGGGTTTCATCACCAAGTGGACCGGTGTGCTCATCGTGCAACCCTTTTCGCAAGAATGAAGGATAAACCACTGTCTGTCTGTTTTTCTGCATCATCTTCGTCTGTCTTTTGGTCCTATGTTTTACCCTTTGCACTCTTCGTGTCAACACATCATCATCGAACTCTTCTAACAACATGTAGGAAACATCTTTATAAGAATCACAATCATTTATAATCCTCTCTACGGCTTTAAACTGGGCGTGGGCCTCACAGCCTTTGAAAGTGAGTCGTAAATTATCCTTGAAGCGTGGAAACCACTCTTTCTCACTCGACATCGACATAGTAGAACCGGTTCCGAAGAAAATGAATCTCTCTTGAGCTTTCACGCACTTTATACCGTTGTCCTGTCTTCACTAGGCGGGCCCAGTCCATCATTTCTTCGCGCAACCAGGTTTCACCGTACTCGTAACACAGTTTGGCTACATCGAGTATATCCTGCACCTTGGGGTTTGCAATCTGTCCGTAGATATCGTAGTCCATGTCGTGAGACTCTGCCAACCTCCAAATCTCTCTGGCCAACCGCTTGAACCTTGGAAACCACTCGTAACAAGAGGAATCCCTGAAGTAATTCACATAATAGTTCCAAAAGTCGTGATCGAAAGCTCGCATCATCTCTGCGTCCATGGTCAGACAATAATGAAGTATCGATTATCTGTGGGCCGCTTTAATGGCTTGCGACGCACCATACCCTGCTGCTCCTGATAGACCCCCTAAAGCAAGGGCTTTTCCTCCCGCAATAAGAGCTGGTAACAGAGCAGCTAAAGGAAGCAACCCCCCTTTCTGTCTTCTTCGTTTTGTAGTGGTTTTGCGACGCGAAGTCGTTTTGCGTTTTGAAGTAGCTCTTCGCTTTACTCTTCTTACCATCTTGACCTATGTCCCACTCGCTCGCGACGAACTGCGAGTAACAGTCGGTGGTCTTCCATCTTTATAGGTAGTGGTGATGGTGTCTGTGTGAGTAATGCCAGCAATGTGACGACCATCTGCTCTTCGCCGTAATCGCCCCAACAACCGGTTCAGATCATTTTGCAAACCTCTTCTGCCTCGCCCTCTTCTCCCACTGCTACTGCTATCACTGTCATCATCATCATCATCATCATCACCACCTCCTGCGCCAGCAGCAGTTACATCTCGCCCCCCTGCAGCCCTCAATTCGTCATTAGCTCTTCGTAACACTGAGGCCGCTCTGACAGCACGTTGCCTTCTTCTTGATAACCTGCTTCTCGATCTAGGAGAGGGTAATGTTCTGGGCTCTTTGCCTACAGAGATTGGTCGTGTCGTAGCACCCATACCTATGCCGCTGACTAAACCGGAGGTTGACGGAATGGGTGCTGCCGCGCTCGTTGTGGTAGTTGTCGCACCCATACCCACATCAGTTGTCCTTGGAGGGAATATGGAATCTAGCATGGCACGCCCTTCGTCATCCACAGCGGCTAGTGTATCATCGACCTCAGCTGCAGAACTTCTCTGACGAGGTGAAGCCATCGTTCTTTGCCTCGGTGTGCGTACTGATCCGTAAATTCTTCTTACGTTAGTGGGAGTTAAAGCAGCATTGGCTGCATCGCCTCTGTCTCTCCGTATTTGTAAAGCCCCCTCTGACTCTGACGCGTAGTCGGTCATCACGAATAACAATGGGTGAAACCCTCTTTTTTCAAAACATGGGACAATATGCGGCACGAGTCATCACTCTCTTGGTGAAAGTCGAACAACATGTAACCAAATGGACGACTGGTCACTCTGTTAAAAAGGTTGAGAATATCTTTCCAATTTGTCGGAAAGGATTGCAACAATAAACTTCTCAATCCTACTTGGTCACGAGGGTTTTTGAAGGCCACCACGTACTTGGCATTAATGGAAATCGTTCGAGCATATCTGCCGGGTGGGAAGAGATTTTGCGTGAGATATAGCACTGTGATGCCCTTGTGATGAGAATACTTGGTGAAAATGTCCACCACTCTCTTATCGTTGCCACCCTCTTCCATGAGATCATCCAATATCAAGAGGCCACCTTTTGGAAACCATTTTGCAAACAACTCTATGTCCGGAACGCCTTCGTGAAAGTGAACTCCTACCTTTTTCAATTCCTTGAAAGCTGGTTGCCACACCCCGTAACAATAGTGTACTATGGGTGGAGTATCTGGCCACAAATCTCTATTGTTTCTTATTAGCTCGGAAGTGAACACTGTCTTTCCACTCCCTGAAGGTCCTGCAACAATAATACTCGAGGGGTGTCTGAACTTGAAAGGTTCTACTTCTTGAGCCATTGGGCAATGGGTTTCTTGGCGTCCGGAAAGCGTCGCACTAAGGAAAGAAGTGTAGTCCGTTTATCAAAGCCAAGTGATTTACTCTGCTTAGTGGAAGCTCTTTTAACCTTTTCTTTTTTCACGAAACGTGAGAGCTTGAATTTCTCTTTGGTCTTATTTTGCAACTTGGTAGCTGCTTTTATCAAGTCTTCTTCTGCTTTTGTCACTGTCTTTTTGGAAGATTTCTTCTTCTTTCTTTTAGCTTTCCTTTTGGGTGGCGGGCGATCCAAAGGATCTTCATCACCTACACCATACTTCCTGGCCAACGCATCGACCGCGTTGTTGTACGTCTGCACGCCCGGCAATAAGGTCGACACTAACGGAGTCGCACTTGCATTCGCTGGTGCAGGGAGTAATGCTACTCGCCGTACGTTTTTGACCGGTTGAGCCTGCTTGTGTCGTACCATAACTGAGAATGGCTTTGAACACACTGTCATTTGCTTTATATGGCCTAAAAAGATGCCCACTTATTTTTATGAGGTCAAAAAAGATGCCCACTTAATTCTTACTAGGGTGAAAAAGATGCCCAATTAATGGTTACAAGGGTGAAAAAGAAGACCAATTTGTTAAAAAAACAACAACTTCATTTATTGCATTGACTATAACACCTATTACAAATCTCTTGCCATCTACCATCCTTCTTTATCACTTCTCGCATTAACTGTCCCACTACTCTATCGTTCCACAAATACTCTCGAGGTTTAAAGTAACTCAAAAAATCGTTCATCGTTCCTCCTTTGCTCTTCACTATCAAGTAAAAAAGTGCGTAATAGCCGCACGTCTGACTCGTCACCGCTTGCACACTTTGGGCATTGGAAGTGCAAATGTGGTAATGTCTTTCTATCCACTGCTTTAAGGGTTCTGCTCGTTCGTAAGCTGTCAGGGGTAAAGAGAAGCTGTCAAACATCTCACATTCATCGTTATCGGTCCATAAAGCCACCCAATGCATTCCTGGTTCATCGTGCGGGTCGGTATTGACGATGTAGGCTCTCTGACAGGCTCTGTCTTGCAGTACAGGTAATCGATCGCAGGGTCTCGTGCCAGCATACACTGGTCCTAGCGTGGGATGGTTGTAGGCCAAGTAATCCAGTTGCACGTTGCTGAGAGCCACCTTTTCCATCTCACTGATGCACGTCGTAGGTCACTGTACCGTTTCCTTTTATCTCTATCACGTTTTCGAACTCACCATACAGCATGATCGTGAGGTTTTGACCCGGATTCGCTCCAAAGTCCATCACGAGACGCACATCTCCTGTCTGCTTTGGGTTCAGCACGGGACTGTCTAAAGCACCATTGGCCGTCGTATCAAATACGAACAGGTTGGCTTTCTTACCATGCCCCCAGTCTCTGGCTTTGAGCAAGTTGCCTCCTTTTCTAGCTAGACTGCCCGACGCTTCCAAGAAACGGTGATACCCTTTGTAATCTTTGCCTGGGCCGTCGTGATCTAATACTAGGGTCTCATAGGGATACTCTTCTCCATTAATCACTAGCTTGATGGATTGGAGATTGAACTTGCCAAAGGTGAAGGGGTTCTGTCCATAGTCTCCATTGAAGGCAGTTTGTCTCATCATCACCACTATCAACCTGTTGGGCACTTGTCCATTGAAAGGGTTGTTGCACTCAAAATGTCTGTTATCCGTGGGGTGAGCATAAGTTCTAACAGCTCCTCTCACTACCGGGTAGGATGCAATTTTCCCACCATTGAAACTTGCTGTCAATGTCCTGTAAACAGCCGGATCGATTTTGATTTGCTTGATGTACAATTTGACACTAATTTCCTCAGCAGAGATTCTCAGCGTGTCTGCTCCAGCGTATCTAATGCCCCACACAGAGGGGTCGTTTAGATACATTTCCATCTGTATCTGCACATTGGGTCTCAACAGTTTTCCCAGTCGAAACACCTCTAAAGAGGGGGTGAATCGCATGGTCACTTTGTTACCACCCAGGAATTTTACTCGGAAGTTGACTAGTCTCTTGTGATCTTCTGGTAAGGCCACATAGTCAGCATGAGTTGGATTGTTCTGATCAGCGGTCGGGGCATCACCGTCTCCACGACTTGGCACATCGAGACAATCATAGAAACCCGTGGGTGCCAGAATGTCTTCCACATCTTCTTTATTATGGTTGAGCAAAGTGTCGAAGAATGCCTGATAATGATACGTGTCCGTTTGCGGGCTCAGTAGAGTTCCATTCAATCGCACGACAATCTGTCTGAACAGCGTGTGTGCTAAGTTATTCGCTAACATCCATCTATCTCCTTGTGCTATGTTTCCTCCGTCTGACTTGTGAAGCGTAAAGTCCAATTCGACAAAGCTCTCATCAAGATTAATGTAATCCGTCGTGGCTTCTACTTGAAAAGATATCGGATTTAGACCAGTCGTTTGAGGATTGATTCTATTTTCTCGCCCAGCCGCAATACTCAAATCGGTGGGCGGCACGGCAAAAAGGTTCAAGCGCGGGTTGCGCACCGAAGCCGAACGGGCGTGTCGCACCAGTTCCGACATGGTTGTGACTTCTGCTTCGACTAAGTAAAGAATGAAGTTCAGCGTCTTCTCTTCTTTCTTTTATTGCGACGTCGCACTCCTCCTCCACGAAATGGACGATCTAAACCGTATGGGTAACGTGGTCCATAAGGGTAAGCGTTGTCGTGGTATAGCGTTCCTCCCCTTTGCCTTCCAGCTAGTGGCCCTCGTGTGAACTTGCCTGGTAAAAACATCCCTCCATATTGTTTAATTGACCTTACCGGTTGTCTGGATCTCAAAGGACGAAACATTTAGCGACCAAACAGATCGTTGAACGCTCTCTTCGCGGTCTTTTTCACTGCTTCTTCTGCTTTTCTCTTCACTGCTCGTTGCACTGCAGCTTTACCACCTGCGTAACCTTTGGAAATGGCCCCTTTTGGGTTAGGGAATCCACTTTTAAAACCTCTCGCAAAACCACTCGCACCCTCATCCACTATCTCTCTCAACCATCCGCCTCCCACTTGGGGGTCTGGTGTAAATCTTCTCAGACCGGCACCTCTCATATTGGTTGAAAGTTTAATGCAATAGAAGTAGTCCCTTCCGTAAGCTCTGATAAAGCCCCTGTTTTCTCGGCTATCTGTACTTCAAGAATGTCGAGTGTGTTACTGCGCAAGCCAATATATTGAACTCTGTTGGGTTCGAAGTAAATGGACCCGCTTCCGTTTGCACCATAATCAAACTCTCTCAAGAGATCTGTGGTTTGTCCACCTACTACACTCGAAGTAGCCACATTGCTGTAACACATCAAAGTGCGCCTCCCACTCCCCACAGCGCTTTCAAAGGCTGAATTCAGATTGAGGAATCGCCAGTTGCAATTGTAAGATAAGCGGACATAGACTCTATCCAGGAACTCCTGCCCACTAACACCATACCAAAAATCACTAGCAGTCCAAAACACTTGTTTGCTGGCATTGACATGAGTGCTGTCACTCTCAAAAACATCACCAGAGTTTTGAATGTCTTGAACAACTGTCGGGTCGAAGAGTTCTTGTTTCAAGTTCGGTCCAAGCTTGTAAACTCCATTCCTTTGCAACTCTAACCATCCCATTTTTAGTGCAAGAGTAAGTTTGATGAACATACAGGGGTACTTTAGAGCCCTACCGGACATAGCTTTCCATGTACTCTCGTTATCTGTCACAAGTTCATCCCCTTCCCACTTGAACTTGATGTACGTTCTTTGCTCTTCGCCGTTGACTGTACACGAAAAGCGCGCATCGTCACCCACCTTGTTTTCAATTCTCTTCTGTTCGAAGAAATTAACGACCGATTTCATGAAACCCACTCCATCCACACTGGGGGTGATCTTCTCCAAATCGTTGTGTGTGAAGATCGTGAAAGCTTTTACATCTACATCAGAGCTAGATGGGTTTCTTTTTCTCCTCAGGTAACCCATTCTGAAGAGGTTCTCTTTATAAGGGTTCAGTTTATTTGCAAATACCGTAGTATTGGGAAGAGAAATGGCATCCATCCCCACTTTCCATTTTCCCTGCAGAGTGATGGGTTGGGGTAGTCTATTTTTAAAGCTGTTGTTCTTGTTGTTGGGAAATTCTCGAAGGCTGCCCGTGTTGAGCAAAGTGATCCTAAAAGGTGTTCTACCAGCCATCACTTTAACTTGCGCACAGCACTCTTGTCAATCCAACTGTCGTACTTGTTTGGCCATCCTTTCCATCGTATCAGCATTTTTGCACCTTTTCGCCACAAAACTTTTTCCACCCTAAACAGCATCACCGGGCACGTTAACTTTTTGCAAGTCTTGTGTGTAGAATGTGCCTTTGATGGGTGTTCCATCCCACTCGGTGATGCGAAAGGTGGGCACTGGTGCTCTCTTCACTCTGTCTATCACAAACACCTCTTCTGTCCAACCGGGTAGATAACTTTTCTTAAAAGTGCGGAACTTCTTGTTCAACCGCACCCTATCGCCCACACCCAACACGATGGGTTGCACTCGTTTCAAGCGACCGCTGTACAGACGTTCCCACACTTTGGCACTGTTATGGATCGTCACGTTTCGAGGGGCCATGCCAATGCGACTGTGCGGTGAGGCATTGTATCCTTTGATCACCGCAGGTAAGGCCGTTTGGTAATTCAAGGTGTTTTTAGCCGTAAAGAAGCGGTAAAGTCTCTCTTTTAAGGTCCTGTTGAACCTTTTCACCACGCTGGTTTTGGTATCGCCTTGCGTGGAAAAATGAACGACGCCATGCTTTTTCAAAAAGCTTTGCACCGTTTTGTTGTAAAACTCTTTGCCATCATCCGTCTGCAATCTCAGTGGTTTGCGACCCTCTTTGAAGATGCTGAGAAACGCTTTCTGCACTTCGTCTCCAGTCTTTTTCTTTAAGGGGCGAACCCAAGCATACTTTGAAAAGATGTCTATCACTGTCAGCAAGTAACGCGTGCCTTTGTTGTAACGAGACAAAGTCTGCACTTCTACAAAGTCAGCCGCCCATTGCTCGTCGATTCCAAACACCAACACTGGGGCTGTCGGAAAGTTTTTTCTTCTAGGTTTATGTAACGTGTAGGCTAGTGAGCCTTCTAAGGCCTTCTTGACTTTGCTAATTGGTATCCTATTCTCGCTGGCAAATCGCTTGATCCCTCCCAGACTCCCTTGCACCTCCGGATCTTCGTACAATTCCTGCAACGTTCGTTTTTTCTTACCGTTCATTTTGTCGAGCGGCCCAGACATCTAAGGCGTTGAGACAATTTCGTACACTAGTCTGCCGTTCTTTGCGTAATTGATGAAATTTCATTAATGGGGCTTCTCGCTCGCTCAGCCACTCTATGTAAGTCAGGAAGCGTCCAACGTTTACCTCTGGCTGTAGGGCATCCCACACTTGTACAGGGTCTCCAAATTCTTTGGGTATCTGCCTCTTCAGGTCTGGCATTCTCCTAAATATAGTGCGACTCGCAGTAGTAAGAGAAGTAAACGTCGTACAATCTCTAAAAAAGTCAGCATTCAGGTTATTGCTGGGTATGAAGTCCCTCATATTTAAATCATTAGTAGCAGTCATGGTGAACACACAACTACAAATGATTCTCTTATACTTTATTGCAATACTATAACAAATTCATCTAATCACGTGCTTCCAGATTTCAACGAATTACACATCATGTTTTTCTAATTGTTCGCATATTTACACCAATGATCTTCGATCCATTGCCTAGGCCACTCATCACCCCATTGGAACATTTTGCACTCCCCTTTCTTACAAGTCAAGAATAGTCTATTTGGATTCTTCTCGGAATGTGACAGCTTGAGACAGAGCAAATCACCGCAGTAGCAGACCAAGGGGCAATGTGGATCACGGTAGTGTTGGTGAAGAGATCTGTCAACTTGGTAGATGAACTCGTCCCTTTGTTCATTATCTCCAAAGCAAGCAATCACACACTCTTCGTGGGGGCAGTGGTGGAGTTGGGCCGGACCGTTTTTAGTCTTTATTTCTTTGATACACATCCCGTACTGAGGGTGGAGAGGACATAGAGGCGAGCCAGTCTCCCACGGTTTGAGCGGTTCCACATCAATCTCGTCAACTCTCAGTTGTCCACATTCTGCAATCTTATTGGGTCCCTTTGCATCACAGGTCTCTGTGTACACCCTCTCTTCCTTTGGGCATTGTCTTTCTTATAGACAGCGAAGTGGACTCGGCTACATTGGGCACCAATCTACAAAGCATGTTCTCCGAACTGGAATTTCAAGAAACAAAGCAACTCAGACATGCTCTTGGAGACTTCCGCTTGATTCTCATCAATAATCTAGCCGTGGAAAAGACACCCAATAACATCATTTGGGACCACCTTCCCCGTGCTGTAGGAGAAGCTTGGAACATGTTCAAACATGGACAGGCAACTGTGAGTTATCCCACCTTCATCAGAATCCTCACTACCCCACCCGTGGTCATCATTAAAGAACCCCAGAAACCCAGCGAAGAAAGTGAAGTCATCGATATGTTGCGTCCAGACCAATCGGCAGAGCCCTCTCAGAGTAACAACCAATCACAAGAACAGAAACAAGTCCACCAATCAGAGGAGATCCTCGTGGAATATT
>OFEQ01000005.1_pt1 | contig 17786 bp, 11 predicted proteins | sample 1521141 | NCBI WGS metagenome assembly OFEQ01 (sample SAMN04272335, study PRJEB24112) | coral metagenome | biome: Coral reef; feature: Shallow seawater; material: Coral tissue | host: Coral | place: China: South China Sea | collected 2014 | reverse complement strand
TTTCTCTACTGCGCGTCGGTGTTCTCCAAATCTATCGCTAAGGCGACGTTTAGTTCCTATCGGGACTCAGATTTTTTCTAGGTCCCACGCTCGTGTTACATTACATTATTTTCACATATATTTACCGAGCTGCAATTTCACCATCACTCATTTATCATTGTTTACCACATGTGCACTGCAGAATGCAGAAGACGCGTGTCATACAAAAACTGAAATGATCTGGCTCGCCACGAGTTCTCGTAGGTCAATGGATAGAGCGCTCGCCCGTAGTTCGGGAGGTCATGGGTTCAAATCCTATCGGGACTCAAATTTTTTCTGGGTCCCACGCTCGTGTTACATCGCATGGTTTCACCTAAATCTATCAGTTGAAGTATTTCATTCTAGGTTAATTTTAGCTATACGTAAAAAATTACTTTTGAATTGAAGCAAACCTGAAAAAAGTGCTTTAATAAGCAGAGATAACAATAACTCATTTGGGAACAAGTATAGTCTAGGATGGAGGAGATAAACACGTGGCGAGGTTATAAAATTTAGGCCGTTGCTCCTTTGACACCGGATGATAAGTAAGGACCACTTACAAAAATGTCACATCAGATAAACTTTGGCCTAGCCTCAAAGATACACCATTCTTCTCGGGGAGTACCTGGGTGCCCGGCGTTTAAGTGAGAAAATGCTCTCTGAGTGGAGTTTCCTGTTGGCATATATTTGGTGGACCTACCCTGTCACTCATACTCCTTCGACATAGTTAACACAAATTCTTTTACTAAGGTAGCTCGATGGAATTTTTCAATACTGATACCTTCCAACTTTGAGTATAAATTACAACGCACTAAAACATAAAACAGGAGATTGATATCCATACTATTGCTAGCGCCTATGGATAGACCAAAGTTTCGGGTACGGTGTATTTTATCGAGATGGGAGTTACCATAGCAACGGAATTACGTGCGAAATGCTCCTTTTATTCACGGTGGATTTTCCGGAAATCTAGAGGTTTGTTTCTAAACTGTCTACTGTACTTGTAAGTTAGATAGTGTGCCTAATTTGTAGCCTGTTTAAACAAATTCTATGAGAGACAATAGAGTGTTGATGTCTCGGAACTATCGGTCTGATAGTTGCTCCTTGGAAATTTCATGTTCTTAAAACTAGCATATTTGCCCTCGAAGCCTCGTTTCTCAGGCAAATATTAGTTTTAAGAACATCAAATTTCCGCGGGGCAATATCAGCCGATAGTTCCTCGACAGAAACACTATTGTTTAATTATAGCTCACCACTAAATTTTCTTCGATTCTTATTACTTTAAATTGATCACGTGACGCGATCGTGTTCTTCCGCGGAGAGACACTAGGGAGCTTAAGCAAACCACGACGACGACGGTAACGAGAACGTCACTAAACAAAAGGTTTAATGAGCAAAACAATAGCTATGCACGTGCGTTATGAATCTCTGTACATTTCGTTGCCGTCCTCTGCAAAACAACAACGTGAAATGACCAAGTTCTGCGTCGTCTACGGAACGTGGACGACGATGGCTAATTTTTCGTATTTCCATTTGGAATTAAACGCCGTCGTTGCATATTTGGCCTGAGCACATTTTTAGAGCCATTGGCGAACTGAACAGATCCAGAAAATCGCGAATTTCGCTTGTGAAATATAAATTCATTTTTTACAAGGCGTCGTCCTCGGCGTCGTCGTCGTCGTTGCTTAAGCTCCCTAATGAGTTTCACAAGAAGACGTCGAGGAAGAAGTAGCTGTGGTAACTGAAAGCAAATTTTGATACATCATCTTCACTCTGGCTGTGAACACAAACCCAAAGGCTATGTAAACACCTTGAAAGGAGGTAAAGATGACAAACGGATAATCAAAATAGCTGGAAACTAGAATCTTAAGATAGCCGAAAATCCACGTAAATCCCATCAAAACGGCGAGCTTTACAAATAACACTAAGTTTCTTCGACTATTAGCCACGTTCCCAACTTGCTGTGTCTGCTTTCTGATCTTCCGAATAGAATTTACCGTCAAAAAGAAAAGCAACGCGTTGAACAAAATAGAGAAAGCCACCGGAATTAAGAACACAAACATGTTAGATTTTGCATTGTTGATCCAACAGTGATTCGTGCCACCGTATCCAATCACAACCAACCCTGACTGGTCGAGGGAAAAACAAACAACAACAAACACCAGGGCAGGAAGCCAACCAATCGCAAGGAAGCGAGCTTTCACCTTTCCAGTTCTCTGGCGAGTATAGCAGGTCCGGGAAAAAGTGCGATACGTGTCAAATGCGATGATTGACATCCAAACGAAAGACGACAAGTTAAAGTAATGCAACAGAACAGCAATGGATCTGCAAAGGAGGCGAACGCGAGTCGCACCGGCTACCATAAACATGGAATGTGCAGCGAGTAAAGCAAGGCAAAGGTTCATCAGATTGACACCAGGCAAAGTGCGGAGCTCTTTGAACAAGGAATACGTTATCAGGACAACAAGAAGACAGACAATAGAAAGACCAATTCCAACATATGAAATGACAATTACAGCGACCTCAGTCCTGCCACTGTGAGTAGAAGGGCTTATGCAGATTGCAACCTTCCCGTCTATGGTCGTAAAATCATGGATCGTATTGGAACCATTTCTGTATAAAGATCCGTTCAGTAGAATGACGTACTCGTTTTCCTCCAGGTGAATTAACTCGCCGGAGCATTTAAACACGAGTGTTTTTCGACAGACATGAATATCGCCCACTGGAACCCCAGAGGTACTGTTGGTTCCAGTTTGATTTGACCAATAGTCTATTTTATGAATAATCTCTCCAGTTCTGTTAATATAAAGCACCGAGTCAGTATCCCCTATAAACGAATATTCACCGAGTTTGAATATGTCAATTTTGGCACATAGCATTGGCTCCCACCTCCCTTTTGTTACAAGGAACGGTGAATTCCTTATAGTCAAATTACAATTAATCATTGACGGAATTGTTTGCTTTTCATCAGTTTCTTGAAATGCTACAGTAACATGTGCAGAATATATAAAGCAATCAACGTAACGCACTTCTGTGTTATACACCTCTACAGAGCAGCGCTGTAATGCGAACTCCAGAGCTTCTCTTATGGTTATATTTGAGTAGTTGGTGTTTACACAGCCCAATCGTGATGTAAATTGAATTGTCGTCGTATACCTGTTCAAGAAAGGAATAGAAGGTTTGGCATTTCTAAGGGCCTTTCTACAATTCTTAGAAACAGGATCCAAGACATGACCATCTAGACAGATCTTAATGCTCTGAACTTCTTCTGGGTTAAGGAACATGCCTATGGGCATCAGGTTCGTTGGTGGCGTCGAAGTAGTAGTAGTAGAATTGTTATAAAGGGTAGGAAGACCGAAAGCTAGGGTTTTGGTCGGTCCACATACAATATTAGCATGTGCAACACCGGCACAACGTGCACAAAATATGTTAAAATATAGTTTAGAGTTAGTCTTTGAGTCCTTGACAATCCCTGGTGGTCTTGACAAGCAGCCATTGTACTCTTCAAATATTGACGACTTGTTGAAGCACGACTCGTTTCTCGTTACTTCGAGACAGTATCGCCTGGGAACACGTGAGGGGGGCTTCCATTTCACACGAGAACAGTTCATCAGAAATGATCCCGAAGTGCTTTTTACATTCTGTACATCGTACAATTGACTGGTATTAGTTTTGACGCCGTGGCAGAGCGCACAGAAGCGATTCTTGTAAGTGTTTCCGCTTATGTCTGTCACTGGTGCAAAGTCTTGACAATTGCCAGACATATGCTGCATATTTCCAGTGCACTTTCCTGTAATGTCATCTTGGGTCCAGTTTGCAGGACACGCTGAGATCATCCACACACCCTTCGCATCACGAACGTCATCAATATCATAATTACATTGCCATAACTCGGCATTCAAGGATCGAGAAGAGTGTTGATTCACGACTGAGAGACAAACCTGTTCGTAATCTGCACAGCAGTCACGAAACACCGTGCAATGTTCGTCACAGAAGCATTTGATGTCCTCATTGATTGGTCCAGGGTCTCTCTCGCTTCTGCATTTACCCATACAAGATAATTCACCGTGACAGGTAATATTAGCCAACTCACCGTTAGAGAAACGTAGGTCTCTTGTAGCTCTGTGCCGATGCGACAACTTCAAGTTTATCTTTGATTCTAAATCTGATAACAAGAACAGAGTCATAACTGTTGAGTAGATGTCTTTAGCATGTACGATCAGCCAGAAATGTCAAAATTCTGGTAATTAGAATTCATTTTTGCACCAGTCGATTATGACAATCACAAAGAAACTGCAACAACAATTACTGAACACTGACTTCCTAAGCACTGATGAACTAAGAACGCAATCACACTGAGTACTCAGCATCTGAAGAAGGGACCCCTCCCCAAACTAAGTAGTTCTGAAAATTATTTTGTTGCACGCAAGTTTCCATATTTGAAAGAACCTCAAATAACTATTAAGAACGCGACAACGTGTATATCGTTGTCTTTGCTTGTCAAAAAGTTCGTTTCCTACATTTAAAGGCTACGTTTTTGGCTACTCTTGAAGCAAAATTTAATTATTTTTACATCAGTTTAAATTGTTGATGACTAATGCATGATAGAAGCACCTGCTTCGTTGATGGGAAGAAGTGGAAGTTCTCTGCCTGGATTCGTAAGGTATTCATGCTTTAGTTTCTCCTTTGCGGGCTGTTGGTAGTTTTCTCTGGTTGACAGGGTTTCTGAGAATCGAGATGAACCATTAATGAGCATTTCCTTTCTTGGCTCTGGTCTGATTCTGCCCTCGTAGGAAATCGGCGAGATTGAGAGTGTTGTTGTAAAGAAAGAAAATAGGACAAACATCACTTCAACTCGTTGTCGAGAAAGCATTGCATGAAATAAGTCCGGATATCTTGACTGATATCTTGTCGAATCCGATTCTGAGAAATATTGCTTTTAGGTCAGTGCCAACATGAAATCTGTTCGCTTGGTTATGCCTGATTCAGAAAATTAAACGAAAAAAAGATATTGTTACTTTATTTATATAATCCTCATTACTTCTTTTGTTTGTCTTTGTAATTATCCTGCACAGTAAGTAAGGCTTGGGAATTGTTAAAGCTACGGAACTCGATATGAAATTCTCTGCATGCTAATAGTAAAACATAAATTATTTTGATGATAAAATACTTTGAAATTCAGTGCATGTTAAAAATATAAACACGGTATGGATAACTTAGTGTCTAAGGTTTTTCAATTAAAGAAAATGTAAATTTTGCCGAAAGGCTTGTTTATTTCCTCTATTATGTACAAGATACATGAAAAAGACAAATTTAAAGACAGCTGCGTCATGTTGAGTATCAACTTTAAAAACAAAAAAATCATATTACAGTTTAATTCTAACATGCAAATGCCGCGTTCATTGACTTGAAATCTCACGATGACAACTGTTAGTCCACCTATTGTTTCTCATATGAATCGCCACAGGGTAAGAGTTTTTTCTATGTTTACTACAGTTAAAGGGAAGGCCTAGGACTCTGCAGAGATAAATTCGTCTGAAAAATTCTCTCATTTCATGTGTCCTCCGCAAAATTCCGTGATTCAGCAGCAGCTCTCTATAAAAGAAAGGTAACAGAGAAGCTGCGCTACGATAGGAAATTTCTGTGTTTTAGATGTAAAATCCACCATTTTTAGTGTGATAAACGTGGCGCGAATAAGAAGTACTTAAGACGAAAACGTGAAACACCATACCGAATGTTTTCTGCAAATTTTAATTTAGTCAGTCTGTAGACGATTGGTCTTCCAAAGTATGCGTCTGCTAGAAGGTTTGCCACAGTTCACAACTGCATCATGCTGTATGGAAAATGGGTGTCTGGAGTATTTAGGGTCCTCCACTGCGACCAGCCGGCCAATAGACAGTATGACGCTGACATGGCTGGCAATCCCCACAACCCAGTCATGTGCCTCCACACTATCTTCCAGGCTCCCGTCACAGTGAGTTAACAGTGGAGAGAGGGAGGGGAGGGGTAGGGTAGGGGGTTTCAAAAAGACGGCTACGAATAGACTAAAAATGTGCATGAAACTGCTCAATCCCCACCAATCCTACGACCAAAGCATTCAAAGGACCGCCACGCTGGGACACGCTAGTAAAGTGGCGAAGTGCACTGAGCCTGCAATACCACTCTTTGTTTTAACTTTGTTAAATTGCTTTTAACAGCATTGAGAATGTAAAACTTCACGAGTAGCTAAATTGCTTCCACGTATACACTGGATACATTGAGATTGAAAGTTACATACACAGAATTATCATACAAATAGTTTATTACAAAACCTGTTATCATTTACAGTTCAAGTGATATCTATAGCAGTTTCCTTTCCGCTTGCTTTAGTGTATGTGTTAAATAATAAGCAAATAATTTTACGTTCATAATTCCCTTCATCCCACTCATTACGTTGAACTCTTAATGACCAGCATCTAATTTCTCTTCGCATTTCAAAAGAAAGTTACACATGCTGGGCATGAGCATAAAGCTTTTGTAATGAACTTACAAATTCTCACACTACTTGCATAACAAACGTATGGACACAAGTAAAAAGAATTCGCATGTCGGCATCAATGATTAACGAATTTGAAAATAATTGACATCCCCCAGGTAGTGGAAAGAACCAGTATTGAAGATTCGAAATAGAAATTTCGACCAAGCGCACAGTGTTCTAATCCTTTTACCTAGGTTTTTCACAAGTCTTTTCGCAGCAGTCATAACTATAAAAATACACATCTGTCAACCAGGGAGAAAACAAAATACATGCTAGTATCAAGGCTGACTGCTCAAATAGCTCCAGTGCTTCAATGCATTTGCTAGAAAATACTGACCAATAGTAAGGGGTTAACTATAAACAAACTTCCAAACTGTATAGAAGACGTCTTGTCTTGAAAAGCGCGCCCAGCTAATGATAACTCCAGCTTGTGGCAAATTTTTCACGCAGAACCTTTAGCCCCACACATTCTTATACTGACATCCAGTCAATGTTCCTCACTGGAAGTTTACCTAGTGTAAATCTAATGGCTAGCACTTCAAGAAGTGCATCGACCGTTAAGGGGGACTACTGTCTGCGCTTTTTAACATTTAAGTATGACGACTGCGACAAAGACTTGTATATAGGCGGTGTCTACATTGTGCTTGATAGAATGAAGGTGAAATCTTTAAATAACTGACATACAAATATTGCAAATAATTCAATATTTCTATGCGAAATATATTCAAGAAAAACGTCCACTAAACCCCAGCCAATGGTTTCCCTTTACATCAACACAAGTTAAATTATTTTACAGCCTTGAGAACTGGTCGGTAATTACTTGCTCCCTGCAATTCTCATTCTTATAGGACCAAGAGTAGATTTGATTTGTGGCACTTCACTGATTCTACTTATCAACTGAAGGCCGTCTTAAACAACCCTTCCCCCACCCAATTGTTAAAATTCAAACTTATGTCGAAGTTTACAAGACGCCAAAAACAGAAATGTTACTGGCGCGCAAAACTTCGGTGTAGAATTTAACTTCTTGATTTATGAAAAACTGAAAAAAAGATTCATTTTACGAGATATGAGTTCTGCAAAAATACTTTTACTTTATGACATTTCTATATAACTTCTAAGCCACAATTCACTTTTCCAATTGATACCAAAATTATAAATTGGAAGTTATTAATTCATTTACTATTTTAGAGGATGGAACTGCAGTCCTTTGGGACATTTTTATATTAGAAAGGAGCTATATTCCAAAGGAAAATATCGATGTGATCACCCTGACGCGCACGTTCGAAACTATTGTTAACTCAAGGTTAACTGCTCGCTTTAGTTCCGTGTAATCAACCATATCACTAAATCTAACACCACGCTTTTCATAACACCCACCATACACCACACCACACTACACCACAAAAAAAAACACAGTAGTTGAAAACAGTGTCAAGATTTTAGACGCCCACTTAAAAGTTGAGAAAACTGACTTGGACCGATCGAAACATCAGGCTCAACATAACGGAGAGCATTACAAAATATGGAGAGATCAGTCAGGTTGGTAGGACGAACTTTCCGGAGAGCAGGTGATCCCTTTTCGATTAAGGTCAAGATTACGATTTCTTAATTTATTTTGCAGTCCTCCATCGTTTTAAACGTGGGCCGACTGAGCATCACACAGGCTGCCATTGATCGTTACCAGTAGCATTGTAGAGGCGCCGAGTGCGTTATGGTTCACTATTGGGTCTAATAAGGCGCATGCGTCTTCGCAGATGGGTGTCATCCGACTGCAAAGCAAAACAATCAATGTAAGTACCAAGCGCTCTTCCTGTTCACATAATACGTCGCGTAGCTTAATATGTAAAAGCAGAGATATACTAGTAGCACTACAGAGTATAATAAAAAAAGGAAACAGAAAACGGAATGTAAGTTTACGATGCAGCGTGATCAGACAAATCAGAGGTAACACAACAAAAAAGGGCCAAGAGCCCGACAATCTATTGTTTTCTTTATGAGAATCAACCGTGGGTTTTGCTGTACAATCTCCCAGGGTGGCTTAACTGAATTAGAATTTTGTGATCCGCTCCAGTCCAGCTGCACATTAAAGGATTGTTAAACTGAAATTCTCTTGTTGTACCAAGAAAAAAAAATGCAATTTTGACAAATATGGCTAAAATGTTTCTCTTCATGTACTTTGATTAAGCAAAATAACCATAAGATCGATCAATCACGTGAATATGATGGTGAATGTATATTCCCCCAGGGGTTGAGCTTCTTAGCATGGCAAGAGATAACACACTTCAACGGATGACCACCTTCCCCTCAACTACGTTCCCAGGGGCTTTTCCTTAGACATTGGGAGGGACAGGAACGTGTTTGTCCTCTCCTTAAAAGAATGGACCGTGCCATTATATGAGAATAACTTAGATCCTTTTCATAAACGGCTGCCAATTCTTTCTTTTGTTAGTATTGAAATTAGACTGACTAAACTCGTTTTTGAGTTTGTAATTCAAAAGAATTTTAACTCTCAAACGAGATTTAAAGGTATACAAAAGAATGTTTAATTAGCAGACATTATTTTATGAAACAAGGGTCTATGGCTTCATCAATATTTATAACTGAAAGTTTAAGCACAACGAGGAAGCTTACGTCATATCCGGCTTCTTCGCGTCGAATTACAGCTTGCGCTTGCGCCTTGAGAGCCAGTAAATCTTCGTGCTCGGAGAGAGAGCCTGTTCTTGGTCTTACTCGAACCAGGTTCACTTCTTCTTCGTCTTCGTCATCTTCCTCCGAAGCCGAGTACCTGTGACGACCATCTGTGGCACTGGTACCTAGTAGTTCATCCGAGGAGGAGTATGGCAACCAGTCGTGAGGGTAGGGACGTTCAATCCGAGCAATCTGCTCCGCCAAATTAGTGAAGGTAGTATTGCTCGTCAACTACGAAAATAAAAGAAAACAGAAAACGATTCAAAGAATAAATACGCCAATTCATACTTGAAATTACGTAAGAAGTTGCATGCGCGCTTACAGAAAACACGCACACAGATAAAGAATGAATAATTCGAGGAGAAAAACATGAAAAGCTTAACAAAAAGCATGTATCGTAAAGAAACAAGAAGTAATGAAGAAAGAAAGCGCAAGAAGCATATGTTGAATCACTTCTAGGATCCTTACAATATAACATAACAGTACAGAGCACTGTTTCTAGCCTCTCCCGGGGAAAACCAGGAGAGAATGGGTATGATAATCTCTGTACGTAGACTGTTGAATTATCACAACGATTTTGTCAATAACTAGAGCAATTTCCAACAGTGTCGTAAAACCAAAACCAAACCAATTACTTACCAATCAGACTACTCAGCAAATCTCAAACCGTAGTAAAACCAAAATCTAAGTAATTGTCTAACTACTTTTGACACTCAATTGAAAACCGCTCTAACATCGCGTACAGATTAGCGATTTCAAGCCATCATGTCGAGCAGGTTTTTAATATGTTCCCCTTTTCGTGTTTGTTACCTTCCCAGGAGCTTGTCCTGAAGCGTACACATGAGTCATGTGACCCCTAGATGGGTGCTCCCTGAAGATGTCGGGTAACTTGTTTCCTCTGACCCAGCCTTTGAAAACAGTCTGACCGTGATGGTAACCAACATCCTGGAGGAAAACATCCGAGAAATGGACAGAAATATTACGACGCCTTAGAGACTGATACCAACTTATTCAACACAGTTCCATACATAGTCAAGCAGAATACGACACAGATATCAAAATGATTGGTCTTGGTGCAAGGCATGTTAACTAACATTATGATGATTTTTACAGAGAATTTACAAGTTATGAGACCGTTTAATTGCAAGAGACGTTTACCTCAAGCTGCAACTGAAATTGCCACAGATTTCGTTTTGTTTTCTGGCCTTAAATCAATGCAACACAAACATAGGAAAAAAGTTCCTATTGAATTCACAGCAAATACAAAATATTCTCTCGTTAGTTTGCGAATAGCTGTAAAAAGAAAGATTTTAATTGTCACAAACGTCAATGTAAACCTCTGCATTCTTACGACTGGTGTTAGACCGTTTTTATAGGTTACATGCAGATTTCAGGGAAAACAACAACATATCATATGGTTATTAAAACAATAGTTATAATGAACACTTTCTTGTCATATAGCACTGCATGTGAACAACAGCTATTAATGCTGTGTCATGACGCTTGAACGGTTAATATGAAAATACATGCTGGACTTCTCTTGACTTACCACTATCTCATCAAAGCGACCAAACTCCAGTGTCTTGAACCTGTAGATGAAGGAACCATGTGATTGATCGATGCTAATCTATGATGTAAACAGTTACTTATTTTGTTCTATTTTGTCAACTGACTTTACATGTACTTTCTGTCCCAAACGCCCGGGGTCGCGACAGCGCAAGTCAACAATAAGGAATCTTATGTAGTGGACGTCATATGCACAATTCTGATCAGTCTTCGGAATGCCCTGTTTTGCCCGCTCTGTCTTATCTGCGACTGCTTATTTTGTAGCTACTTGCGACACTGAGGCGTAGATCGTAGAATGAACCTACGCATAAGCCTGTGATGACAAACCTGTCGATAGGCGGTCTGATGTATTCACAGTAACTGCTCTCCTTCACTTCAGCCAGTTGCCTCACACACGACACATATGCCAGACGTGACTGGATTTCTGCCATGTCAGGAATCTTAAAATGTAAATAAAAGAATTCTTGTACTGTTTTGTTCTTCAGTTATGTCTTTCAGTTGATGCCATGATACAGAGACAACTTTTTCAACTCAGTTCAGTATTCTTATGTCTGACTACCACTTGTACCGTAATGAATAACGAAAGCAAAATCTTGATCAAAACAAACAAACACACAAACAAAACGTTTCAATGAGTGCATGCTTAATCTCATATCGTGAACTCCTGTTTGCGATGTACGCTCTAGGCTAAAACACTATCACTGGTCCCTGGGGTTTGAGGGGATTCACGACCGGGGGATTTATAGCAGAGCCGATCTTATATCTGAAGTTTGCTGGAGGTATATGTTAACGGACTTTTGAGGAGGATTACGTCGAGATCTACAGGTGTTCACGCACCCTCTACAGAAAGGGCTAAAGAATTTGCAACATGGAGAACTACTGTGAAATGCGCTTTATAAAACTGCTTCGTACCTTGACGGTTTCGGCAAAAGGATTCCACTTGTTCCACAGTAGCCACCAGCCCGACAACTGGTCGCCATAGTTCGTGAGGTCGGCGGGATCCTCCGATCCTACATCGATTGCTATGATCGTCTGAGCGCCCATGGTCTTCATCACATCCGCTGAAAAATAAGCCACACAATGTTAAAAACGATGAATAGAGTGACTAAAATACTTTATGGAGAGCAGAATACAAGGAAAATTGTCCACTTCACTTTTTGTCATCCTTCAATTCAGCCAAACCTTCCAACTTGACAAGTGCCATTGGAAAGTTATAGGAACACGAACGACGAATTTACATTATCATCTCATTTTCTACGAAAATTATTCCAGTTGGATTGTAACGGCTTTCATCATGTTACGGATCTTTTACTGATGCTGAAAAGTACACCTTAAATTAACAGTTAACCCAGTGTATTCATAGAAGGTAACGATAGTGATAACCTTCACTCACCAGGTAAATTATTGACATATCCACCATCCAATAAAAGATGTCCGTCCTTGGGGTCACACAGTGGGGGCAGATATCCCGACAGAGACATACTAGCACGGATATACCGCCATAAGCAGCCTGTAAGGAAGATCACGTGTTACTCTCACTGGTACTTCTTGTATCTGGTAAAAATGTTTCTTATGACATGTTTCAAGATCTTTCAAATCTTACAAGTACTTCAAGAGCATTAAGGAAACAAGAGACGCCAGGAAAATTAAGCAAAGGAGAAAAAATTCACGCCGCATTGTTTTTTGTCCTTTTCTCTTCGCATTAAAGGGCCACTCCTGAAGTTTACACTATAACAGCCACTGACCATTTAAGGCTGGCTTTCACTAGCGACGGAGTCGTAGTCGGAGTCGTAAACAGAAGCGTAGAGTGATACGATGTAGTGAAAATCAAACTGAAGGAGTCGAAAACAGAACACACATTTCGCTTATGACTCCGTCGCTTGCAATCCAGTGAGAACTGCAATGTCGGAATCGCAAGCAGAAACAGAAGAATAAACAATGTTTGATTCCGGTCCTTGTGATTGGTTGGTTCTTCCGTTTCTGCTTCCGACTCCAACAATCTAGTTTTCACTGGATCATAAGCGACGGAGTCGTAAACAGAATAGGAAGAAATAAAAGCGTTCTGATTCTTCCGAGTCCGATTCCATCGAGCTTATGACTACGCTTACGACTTTAAGGGTGAAAAAAGTTTCAAGCCGCGCCCACAAAACAGGATTTTAGTATCTCTTAGCTGGGGCTGCTGTTCAAAATTTCCGTCGAGCACCCCGCGTCTTTTCATCCTGGAGGCAATACTTACTACATCATAACGAATGGCGAGACACTCATTTTTTATACTTTCAAATGGTAAATCTGCTGAATGGATACAAATATGAGATCTTCGCCAATTGCTCTTAATAACGATATGAGTAGTTCCTTTTTCGTTTGATTTGTTGAGCGGGACGCAAAATGCAGGAGAAAAAATGGCCACGCAATCTCCTGGGGACCAGAAGCGCGATCTTAATCCCCGTCATTTCGCACAGCCATTCTTTCTGACACTTTTTCTCTCGTTACACTCGAAAGTGAAAGTGAAAGAGTAACTACTCGTAGTCTATAATAATTACAACGATAATTTCGAACAGTAAATCTGCTAAATGAAACCAAATATGATTCAGACAGATAATATATTGAATAGACGCGTTAATTGTTAGTCTCATTAAACCACCGAACCACAGTGAGAAGATAACTCAGGGCCAGCATTTCTGTGTCAGAGATTGATGTACGTACTTTCAAGAGCATCAAAATAATGTCAATCGTTTTCGGAAAGAATCTGATCCACTCAACAACGCTGATCTAGGGGAGGGCGGATCTAGGGGAGAGACCGGGGCCGCGCCTCCTTATTGTGGTTAAAAATAGAAAATATCACAAAAAGAAGAAAAGCCCGCAGGGAAAGCAAAACAAAAATGCAACCCCCTTCCCTTTAGCTCGAGGTCTGGATCCGCGACTGGAAAACCTCTAATTCCTCGTCCTATCTCGCTCTTAACGTTCTCATATCTCGTTCGTAACCTTGATAAATGTTACCTATAGTGTTTCCAGCTACAGATGCGTTTTAATTTGGCATAAATAATATGCGAACACGTGCTCTGAACCACCCGAAGCAACAAGCGCATATCGGTTTGAAAACATTTTTCACTAAAAGCAAATGATCGAATGCATCATTCGATAATGACTTCCTTCTCGTTACTAGTTGCATGACGCCAGAGAGGTTATATGCAGTGATATGATGACGGTCGAAGGAATGCTAATTTTTACATTTCGCTTCGTTAAGTCCTCCCGGCGCTTACAGATTGACTGCTGAAACACCCAAATATTCCTGAAGTGGAAAAGATATTCGTCAGTTATGTCTGAAACAGGGCGTTTTGAAAGTGAAGTGCAGCTGTGAAAATGAACCCGAAGTCTGTCCGAACAATACCGACTTCATTTTTACTCCCTTTTTTTCAACGAAAATTTGGAAACCTCCGAGGCTGTCCTTTTCCTTACTCTTTCTCGTGTCCTGGACGCAATTTGCAATAGTTTCTTACATTCAAGGGGGTGTTTGGTCGCGTAACTGAACTTGTTGAATTCCTCATTTGAGCACGTAGTTTAAGTTCTAGTGCTTTCGAAAAAGTCTACAAAAAGTGTCTATGTGGGGCAGTGTGAGAGACGTTTCAGCAAAAAAATACTTTTTCAGCCGCAAATCTCGCGAGATGTCTCTAAAAATACCATACTTTTTGAAAAATTTATCGAATGCAGTTCAATTCATAATGCTACAGAGCAGCAATTTGTTTCTGATAAATCCTAGCGCCATCGACAACACTACTCTCTGATGTCCACCCTGATTAGTTGGTTCTCATCATGCACATGCAAGTTCTCCTGGACTTAGTTCCTCGACTCGCTTTTCTCTCGTCTGGATGTCAACTCCAATATAGCTCAGCAGTGAAGGGAGAGTTAACTGACTGGATCATAGTATCATTGACAAGTGCTTTCGTTTTATTAATTACAGTAAATGAAACTGCGATTCCAATGTTCAACAACTCGACAGCAGAATGGCCTTCTTCCTTTTACGCATGGCCTCAAGCATCAAATAGCAGTGGAGCCATTGCTTCAACTCCATCTTCAGCATCACCAACAGGTTGGTAATTGTTTTTAAATTATCTTATTTTGGTCACTTAAACTGCAATGAAATAAAACGATGTCCACCATTCCTGGCTTAATATAACTTAATATAATAACTATTTTATTTTTTAACTCCTGGAAAAAGTCTTGTATGTAATATAAGTAATAAGACCTGTTAGTATAATTACTCAGGTGATTATAGAAATCCTCGCGCTCTCATTGACCTGATATTGAAATGCCCCGAGATGTCTATGAGATGTCACTGGGTGATCTACAGTCGATCCAAAGAAAAGGTTTCGTTCATGGTTTATCAACGAAAGTACTTCTCATTTAATTTGAAGTTTATTTTGAATTATCATACTAAAATCTACCTACTGATCGAAAAAAGTTTAAAATAGTCAATAAGAATCATTTCCCCTCCCGCTATTTTTGCATTGACCAATTACGAAACCTGCTTTATGTGACAAGAATCGCCACGACAAACAAAGTCAAGAGCAATGGCGTCAAGGCCATTTGGTGACAAATTTCATTGGTCAAATTGCCATTTAGCGACAAATTTCTGTGTCCCAGAATAATTAAGCCTTTCTTTATTTTTTGTGGGGAAATGTAATGATCGGCAACTATTGGATTGTGGATTAAGGATGATCAAAATCGTGTTCAAAAGGAAGCACTCTTTTGACTATAGCTTACTCTAAGTCTGAATTGCAACATTTTGACGGACATGCCATTCTTAGAGGCAACATTTAAAAAAAAGTCAGACTTTCCGAAATATGTATGCAGCTTGGATCTCTTCACGACGGAAGTCTTGCAATTTTTTATTAGTATTCTAAAGTTTAACCCGCATTGAAAAATTTGACAGAGAGAGCAACTCCACATAAGATGAAAACCGCCACGCGATATAAACTAAACATTTTTTAATGGTAATTTAAGATTCATATACACTTGACATACAATTCTGATTGGTAGAAATATCATTTTTCCCCACGAAGTTTCGACAGTGCGTACTAAATACACAGGTCTTTTGGCCAAAATTAAGAATGTGTGGAAAAAGAAGACCTCAGTAAGGCCTATTGGAAACCAACTAATGAAAACTGGGGGTAGCCACGTAGTCTTAAGAGATAATCAGCCGTAAGCCCTGGCCAAACGTAGCCGCAAGTAGACTTAATTTGAAAATTTGGTTGTCTTGAAAACTACAGCACTTCACCAGGGCCTAAAAGCACAAAATAAGGTATATAAACCGCTAAGGGCTAAATTTCCTCATTGTGCACAATAAAACCAGAAAAATATTTTCTACACCAAAGTTCTGAACTGTTTCCATGGTTAACAATCAAAGTGTCAATCATCTACAGTAATGAGTAATGCATCATCATATCCAACATAATTTTGCTCTTGTTGGAAGTAACTGTGGGTTACGATATCTGCAAATATTTCATCTGACTCATCACACCCTTGACCACGAAGAATTCTTTGAGCTCTTCCAACAAACTGTGCAAACTTCAACTTTGATACAATTTTCGTCAGAATTGCCGCTATACTGATAGGCGGATGGTCAAATCCCTCAAGAAGCATCTCCACAACCACCACAAGCTTCACCTCATTGCGTCGTATTCTTTTCATGAGCTGTTTCTTCTTCTCTGGCTTTTGCTTCGAGTGGTAAGCTATTGCAGAATCAGGGCTACCCCAAAGTTCATTCCACATTTTTGCCACTTCCTTTGCCTCGCCTATATTCGGGGTGATTGCAATGGCCATGTGTGGAGTGTTCCCGGGTAGAGGATTTTCGTTATTTTTTCTTTCTTGAATGGTCTTAACTTCCTGAAGCAGAAGTTGGTATAAACGCTTAGGGTCATGTTCGTGTAAGCGAACTGGGCACCAATTTATCCTGCGAATTATCCTCTGTGTTCTTGCTTCTTCAAGAGACAGATTGTAAACTAATTCACCATCTTCATCTTTCAGCACTGGCTTCTTATCACCTCTAAATGGTGTTGCGGTGAAAAACGCCACCATTGCATGATTTTTACATTTGTCAACAATTCTTCGCCACATGCTTGCTGGATGATGGTGTGCTTCGTCGACAATTACCAGCTTGAAGAAGTCGTCGGGCAAACTGTTATCGTCGAGAAACTTGTGCACGTTGGTGATGACAATGTCCTGTGTGCCGAGGTACTCAGGGTTCTCGAGGGTTGCTGTTTCTTTAATCATCACCCCTTTTGGCACTGCATCGAGAGCAGTTGGCGGTATTATATTTTTATCCAGGAGAAAATTCTCTCCTTTACCATCCGCAGAAACTGTTAACCTTCTTTCAAGTTGTTCTGCTATCGTTAGATCCGGCGCCACGACCAGCACAGGTTTGTTAAACAAGTGTAGCGGCTTGTGTGTTTCTGCATCCATACATTTCCCTAAGAAATAGGGCAGACAACTGATTACTCCAGTTTTTCCCGAACCTGTCGGCATAGCGACCATACCAATAAGCTTACGTCCTGATTCATTTTGTTGAAAGAACTGCTGAAGCCGTTTAAGTGCTTCGGATTGAGGAGCCAACAGCTTGTCCTTGGAACTGTCCACGACTGCTGAACCATAATGGTTAAATGTCGGCAAACGTCCTTCGAATGCCATCAGGCTCTTTCGGATTTAACTTGACGCTACAAGTGATAAAGCGCTTTGTGAACCTTTGTCTGTGAAGGAATGCTCGCTTCTTTTTCCCGTCATGCAGTGCAATGCTTCGAATGGCGGGCGGGCGGGCGAGCGGGCGAGAGGGGGGCAACCTCGTTCCCAGGGTCCTCTCTCTACTTCTCAAAGTAGAGATTGGACCCTGGGAACGAGGTTGCAATGGTCCTTGTACGCTTTGAGTATTTACGTTCAGATTCTGAACGCAAATTGCTGATTGGCTAATTCGACTTGACACATGTCAAATACTACCATTTGCGTT
>OFEQ01000004.1_pt1 | contig 18074 bp, 12 predicted proteins | sample 1521141 | NCBI WGS metagenome assembly OFEQ01 (sample SAMN04272335, study PRJEB24112) | coral metagenome | biome: Coral reef; feature: Shallow seawater; material: Coral tissue | host: Coral | place: China: South China Sea | collected 2014 | reverse complement strand
CATTGGAACCTTCCCTTCTCAGAGACCATTTCAATGGTTTCTTTGAAACAGTCGCAACAATATTCTGGCGGTAGATGTTCACGACTGACATTCTTACGCAGCTTTTCTTTTCATATATTTTCTAAACCAACCAACTGCCCCTTAGAAATCGCAGCATTCAATCATGGGCTCCTGATACAATAAAATTCAAGCCTGTGAAAGTTCTAACGATTTGAACTTGACAATTTATTGATAAGCGACACCGAAGTCGCGTAAGCATCACAAAGAACTAGTTGAGATTTCTTTGTTTTGTACCGAACATTTGATTGGCTGGATTTAAAAATGTTGGAATCTATTGTTTCAGGTCTGCCATCTGATTGGTTTTCATTGTCTGGGTGGCCCTGGTTTCAGTAAACGCACTGTAATAAGAGTGGTCTCTCTCTAAGTTTCCTTTTCGCCTTTGTCCTTTAAACATAGTTTGATGAGAAACTGAGAGGAAGATTACAAAGATAAAAAGATGGCCATAATTTTCACGCCATTTAACTGCTGCGGACATGATCAGCGGTTTCCCTAATAGTGTGCGCGATAAGCGTGATGATTGGTCACAGGCTGCCAATCAGCGTGCTTCTCAAGGTAAACATGTTGCATTGCTGGCCAAATCTACAAGTACAAACTTCAAAGGCCTTGTTTTCATTCCTAAAACAGAGAAATAACTTCTTGGGCACTTGAAATAGAAAGGAAAAACATAAATCAATGTTTAGATGGTCTCTGGATGGAAGATCAAGGTCAACGGAGCCTTCAAACCTTTCTGTGGAATAATTTTTCCTCCCTTCAAACGCAGGGAAAACAAGACGATCGGTGTGTTTTCAAGTAAGTTTTGAATACAGATCGCGGATTTAAATCAGCTGCCTGGACTTAAAACAAAATGGTAAAGTACAGTATTAGTTCGAAGTTGACTTCAGCTTTTAAGCATGATTGGCAAAGCCACAGCCGATAAAATAACTGCAAAACTTGTAGGGAAAAACTCACGCTTTTGCTTTTGCGTGAACAATTAATTTGAATATGTGGTCATGTAACAAAGTGTGTATTTTGAACGTTTTTGTGCTTTTAGATTAGTTTTTTGCCTCAACTTGAATGAAAATTTATTGTTACTGAACTACCTGTCATGTTTCGTTCATTTGGTTGCCATTTTTGGAGGGAATTTTAGGTTTTAAAAGTGAACAGTATTTTGCACGCTGGATTTTAATTCTGCATACTTTAAATTTACAGCGACCCTCGTGGTTTGTATGTTTAGTGTATTCCCTTCCCTCAAATATATTTTATTGAGTCTTGCTCAGGACTTGCAAATTAGCCGGATTACTTTAGGTAATGGATGGTTTGCTTTAAAACGGGTATAAAGTCTTTTTATATAACAGGCTATGGCTTATAAAATGGGTTAGTTTGCCATTAAACGGAAGGCTCTTCGGTTTAAATGGCGTGGGAATATTCCGTTAAAATGGAAAACAATACCGTTAAAACGGATAATAGTTTATTAAAATTGGTTTCGAAAGTTTATTAAACGGAACAAAAAACGGATTGAACGCTTCTGGTAACCGTTTAAATGGATATTAATCGGATGTAAAACGCTTTTTAGCCGTTAAACGGAAATCCGTCAGTGTACGTTTTCCCAAATCAGGTCACATTTGGTTTTTCCCAGAAAGAGACTGGAGCCAAGAGTGTTGCCATGGCAACAACATAGTAAGTGTGATTCTATTTCTTTTGTGATGTATGTTTCTGATGCCAAGTTTGAAGAACACTCATCCAATATTTCTGGAGATATTCTTGATCGAGTGTTGTACTGTTTTAGTGGAACCACCTATGACGTCATCACTTTCCTCATTTGCATAATACAAAAACGTAAATATCTCTAAAAATAAAAAAGATATTCCCAAAAAGAAAACGCCATTCTTCTTTACTTTGAAAAGCCTTTAAAATAAGCAGCAATTATTTTTTACTTCATAGGTACTTTAAACAGAGAAAGCAGCTTGTGCCTTCCTGCATGTGGCCTCAACATCCTCCTCTGTGCCGCCAGTGGTGGTGATAAGGCTGCCCAGGTATGTTAACACTGTTACCTGTTCCAGGGTCTCTCCTCCACAGCTGATGGTACCTGTGTTTGTTGGGGACCAAATCCTCATCTCCTTGGTTTTGGCTGCATTTACCTCGAGTCCCACTTTGACAGCTTGTTCTTGCAGCACCTCAAACTCCTGTTGTGTGTGGGCGATCTTTAGCTCAGCAACACCATGTCATCCACAAAGTCCACGTCCTCTAACTTCCGCAGCTGGGTAAGTTGGATCCCTGTCTCATTATCACCAAGGGCTTCACGAGATACTCAGTCCAGCGCCACGAGGAAGACAAGGGGGCTTCGCAGGCACCCCTGGTGGAACCCAGAACTCATGGTGAGGAATTCTGTCATATCATCATCATGCAAAACCCTTGCTTGGAAGCCATCCTAAAAGACCCGGATCATCGTCACAATTTTCTCAGGGTTCCTATAGTGCTGCAAGATCATCCATAGCACCTTCTGGTCCACAGAACTAAAAGCCTTTTCGAAATCTCCAAAAACCAGATACAGTACCGCTCAAAAGTAAGTTGACACTCAAAACTCGAACCTCGAGACTCGATCTTCGAGCCTTGATGCTCGAAGATGTTCAAGGATAGAGTCTAGAGTATCGAGTCTCGAGTCTCGAGGATCAAGTCTCGGGGTTCGAGAAACAAGGCTTTCTCACATATGCAAAGACTCGCAAGGGTTCCGAGGAAGTGATTTATTTCTCGAAGGAAGAATAATACAGTACTCACACCTAAAGTGCAAGTGTTTTGCATCGATCGTTATCGCATGAAAACATTCGACCATACGATAGCGGACTAAACGTGATTTTTCTCTAAGACAACTTGTGTTCAAAACTAAATGTAGACCTGCAGTCGACGATGGAAACTTACCGGTAGATGCGGTTAACCCTTTACATTCAGAGCCATTTGCAAAATTGCTGAATTAAAACCGGCAAGAGCTTATTTTTTTCATTTCGGTGAATGAAAAATAGTTTCAGTCGAGGGAAAACGTCTTTGTATGAAAGAAACACTATTCCGAGTCATCTTCCAGGAACTTTGAAAGTATTTTTTTTAATGACTTTCCATTTCTTTTTTTTAAATAACGCAACACTTTTCATTTCGCGCGGCAGCGCCCAACTTTCATGTTTCACCGAAAACAGAGATTTAGATTTTAGCATAAGAAATGTTGGCTTCGATTTTGCGGTAGAAATTTGCGACTTCTCAGTTTTCGTAATCATTGCCGAGTTAAGTTTTTTACTGAGAAACTAAAAAGTGCTCGCAGAAAATTGCTAAACTTAAGAAATAACACAGCTTTTTCAATGTGGCTGTTTTCATACTGGAAAGAAATTTGATCGGGCAGATTTTGATCACGTGCTAGGCAACCACTTCTGAGCTGTGAGCGTGCGTCACGCAATCAACAAAACAACACTACTAATTGTAGTCTTTGCCATTTGCTTCGTCTAAACACTTGATTACCCTTGAGCCTAAAGCTTACCTTTTCTTCTCAAAATCATTATAAAAAATTTTAGTCGACGAGCGGCTTGCCTGGGTCCTTGCCCGTCGGGCAAGGAAGGAGAGAAAGTTTCTTGCCTGAAGGGAAAATCTACTTGTCCTGGACGGGGCTTTTTTTGAGCCATGAATCTAGATCTGTAGACCGTGCTGTTTCGAACGTAGAAGGCCTGAAATTGAAGATTACGCTCACAAAACATTTTAAAATGAATTTCACCAAATTCGTGCAGGCATAAAATTTATTTACCACGAGAATACTTCCGTGATCGGTTTCAGTGTATTCCGACAGACAAACATGCAACATTTGACCTCCAATTAGAATGTGTTCTTTTTTTCAGGCTGCAATGCAAGCGAATGTACTTTCAATCGACAAAACTCACCAACATATTAATTTTCATTTTGGCGCGAGATTCATTCGTTCGCTTGCATAACCGATCGCAATTAAACACCCCAGTGCCCTTATCTGTGTTTACAATCGAATCGGTCACACACCTTGGTAATTATTTGATTTCGGATTGCAAAGTGAGCGAAACGATTGCTAGTAAGACTGGTAGTCTGTATGTACATGTATTTGGTTTGCAGCCCGTTTGTGCAATTAATTTATCAAGGGATGAGTCAAGTGACAAGCTCATTAACTTTCTTGACTCACAACTCGAGACTCGAAACTATCGAGGATCGAGACTCTAGGGACTGTCAACTTATTTTTGAGCGGTACTGTATAGCCCAGTGTTTCATTCCAAGGTCTGCTCCACGATAATCCTGAGTGTAGCAATCTGGTCACAGCAGGGTCTCTCTTTGCAAAATCCTGCTTGCTCATCCCAAAGTCTGTCAACAAGAAAATCCTTCATCCTCTCAGATGATCTTACAAATAACTTTGCTTGCAACAGAGTGGAGCATAATGCCTTACCAGTTGTTGCATAGGGACAGATCTCCCTTCTTGAGAAGTTTAACCAAGAGACCCAGCTTTCAATCCTGAGGGATGACCTCCTCATTCCAGATCTTATTGAGGGGGGAGTGGAGAACCTTGGATGAAACCAGTCCTCCCTCCTTCCAGGCCTCTGGGGGGATGTGATCACACAACATTCTCATATTTGGTCTGCTAATAGAACAAAATTTGTCGGTGCTCAGAGAGAAATTCAAGAGGCTCTTGAGCAATTGAATGAAGCAAAAATCACTGACTAACTGTCACAGAATGGGATACAGTGGCATTTCAACCCGCCTCCTGCACCCCACTTCCGGATATGACCTGACTCAGGACAAGTGTAATAATATGAGGTAATCAACTGGCCCTTTGGAGAGGTGATTGTTTGGCCACCACGGGAATTCTAACGTGTGATAATCATCGGGAGCTAGTCACACTTGGTGAAACATGCCTTCCACATCAGTGGAAATGTATGATAACAGCCAAAAGTCCTTTTCGTGAGGTCTGGACCTTGAAGAAGCTGATCATTCAGGGAGGTGCCTTTAAACTTGGCTGCACAGTCAAACAGGACTCTCTCCCATTTTCCCTGGTTTCCGAGGATGAAAAACTAGATAGCAGGTAAGTACTTGACTCATGTATACTTCACAGCTTCCAGTTGGTTACAAGGAACTTGTCTTGTGTAACCATTGAACACACAACTGTTAACAGTAACCCTATAATTCTTGAAAAGGTGAAGGTCACACTGGAATCTTTTCTTCAAGTAGCGCAATCATTCCAATCCAAATTCACAATTGCTTGAGCGGTTTACTGAAATGTGCCTCCATGGCAACTGCAACCGATAGTGGCCATTCATGAACTTCACAGAATTTTCCATTTGTGACAGTGCTTTTTGATGTTGAACTGACATTTCAACCTTTGAGAAAATCATTGGCTCATTAAAGTCAGTCTTAAACATGTTTTCCATTTGCTGAAGAGGAGTTTTAACATAGCGAACAAAATTCACACTGGAGCAATCTCTACAATATGGGTTCAATGTTTTCATCAGAGTTCATCTGAGTCAGGTACACCCAGCATAAGGTTGACCACACCTGCAATGACTCTGACTGCACACCCAATGAGCTTCAGCAACATCTTCATGTGACAAGCAATAAGTGCATCTGATTTAACTTCAGGGTAATCAGTGAATTGAAATTTGTCATAGGCTTGAAAACATCTCACAAATGTGATTTCAACACTTTCCTTTTTTGCAAGCCTCATGATCAACTTCAGAATTTTGCTTTAATAATTCAACATCTCATTACTAGTAAACTTAATACAACATTTGAAGTCATGGTTCCACATGTTCAGGTTTCCCTTTCTGGATGACTCGGATTCTTTACTACACATGACATTGCCAATGGTTTCCAAAATAACACCTTACCAATACAGTGCAATAGGAATGGGACAACTAATTGCAACATTGGAAATAACAGGAATAACGTACGAAGTACAAGACAAATGATGAAATCGGACATTTACATGATGATTTGGGAATAAGGCAAAACACCATAAAGAATGTAAAAACTACATGTAGTGATCACTTGTTGTGAGCGAACACTTTGTCTTTTGCATAACCAGCACAAAGGTAAATCTATTTAAGCTTAGCCACATGGACTGGGACTAGGAAGAAGATTGGTTTCTACAATGTCTTTTAGTGAAGAGAATGCTTCTTTTATCAACTCTCTAAGTTTAACTGCTTGTCAAAAACAAACCAGACAAGTAATTAAAATTAATCACTGTTTTTTAGGGAAAGGTACCAAGAAGACATTGTGGTGTTGATAGCTAAAATCCAACTGGAAGTGAACTTGATTAGTGAGCCTCTGTACTTGAGGAAATACATAGAGCGACATAGTCGGAAGGCCTTAATTATGTCTCACCATAAAGTAGGGCCAATGAATGATGGAAATTTGGGGCACACTGATACATGTCCCTTAAGTTAGAAAAATTTGTAAAAATGATTCAAATTCAAAATGCAGTTGTCTTGGCTTTCAGCCAACAGGCTTACCCTAAACATGTTAAAAACTGATTTTATGGTAGGATATTGCTCTTTCTTTGGTAGACACCGAATTGGAGAAAGTTAATTCTGTTAAATGCATTGGTGTAGACATTGATGAATATTTAACCTGGGATAACCACATGCTAAGTATAAGACAGAAGGTTACCCGGAACTTGAGTGTTCTAAGAAGGGTTAAACCTTTTCTAAAAACAGAAAACCGCATCAACATTTACAGGTCAATAATTGAGCCCTTCTTCTCATATTGTTGAACTGTTTCGGATAGTATAAGTGAGACACAGATTGTTAATTTGCGAAAGCTCCATAACTGTGCCATGCGAATAATAACTGGTGCTTCCTATTTGCAAAGATCTAGTGATGTTCTTTGTGAATTATGCTGGATGACATTAGCATTAATGAGAAAATGTCAAAAATCCATTTTGATGTTTAAAATACTGAATGCTCTCACTCACCCTGGCGGTACATTTTGTGGAAAAAACCGACGGTCAAAACTTAAAAAGTTGAAGTTGGCTTTCAAGCTGTGATTATTCATTCAATAAACATCATAAATTATGCATCACTCTGCATTTTGTTTGTAACAATTTAATGACATAGAAATACCCCTATTATCCCCATCTTCTCATTGGTTCTTAACAGATCATTTTCTATCTTTCTGTGAATACAATTTTATTAATGAAACGTCACTTGTTAGTAGGTTCAGCGCGCATCGGTCTTAAGAAACATAACTTTCTTTCCTCTCTTCTCAAAACAACTGAAACCTTATTCACTGTCAGAACAGCATAATTAAACACACCTTAAGCATATAGACCCTATGCAAAAATTGCTGCCTTTAAATTATTCTTTTGTTTATATTCAAAATAGCCTCACTAACCTCATTCGGGATAACAAATTCTTTACAATTTTTGTCTCAAAGACAAGGTTAGTGAGGCTAATTTAAATACAAACAAAAGAATAATAAAAATTACGGCAGCCATTTTTGCATAGGGTCTATACTTTCAAAACAACTGAAACCTTATTTACTGTCAGAACAGCATAATTAAATACAACTTAAAGATGATTTCCAGTCCGTACTGTGCACTCTCGAGAGTTTTTTTTTTGTTTTTGTTTTGGCAACTACTTAAACAACCGCCATTATGGATACGAAGCAGTCAAAGCTTAACACTTCGTGCTTTCTCAAATCAATTCATGAAACAACTTCATAGCTGTAAAAATCAATGAAGCTGTTGGAAAAAGAATTTGAAAGGTCCCAGAGATAAGGTATGTGGTACTTAACGAAAAACATCGATTCGCACTCCATTGAGTGAGCCGTTTATAATGTTTACAAACATTAGGGTTCTGAGACTGCACAGTACAGACTGGAAATAATCTTTTAAGTGTCCCCTCCTGGTAAAAAAAATTGTCTCGAGAAAACAGCGCTGAAAAAAATTTGCTTGCTTTGCAAACAAACTCCGCCCACAAACACAGTCAATTGGGTTCTCAGATAACTGAGCCAATCATGGATTGGAGAGTTTACTTCCGTTCGCCTCTTGGTGAAATTTACATGTGTAATCTTCAATCAGTCCCAGTGTTTCGCATTGAGCTCAAAGCGGAGAGAATTTTTTGGTTACTCGTTTTTTTCTTAAAGCTGTTGAAGCAAAAATGGGGAGGGCAACAAAGGGAATGACCGCTAAAAAGCAAACTAAAGTGGCAGGGAAGGCAGGAAAAACAAGTTAGTAAAGGAAAACGCAGCAGCTTCAAATGAACCAATAAACTTTGGAGAGACAATGAGTATGGCGATTTCAGAAATCAGGCATGTTTCACTTTTTCCCTTGATAATATCATAGTGATATTCTGATGTTGATAAAAATTGATGTAAGTGACTTATTCTCATCAAACTGACTGCTTAATATAATTTGCCGCTGTTCGTGCCTTATGTAATTTCCGTCCATGAAGTGACTTTCAATAATTCTGATTGCTTCATTCTTATCTGATAGCATCACTGACATTCGTGTATTCATTAACGCTGTCAAAGCGTGTGGCATTTTGAATAGCCATAGAGACAACGAAGCACAGGACAATTTGATTATGCGCTAATGAATACCCCGTATTCATTTACGCTTTCAAACCGCGTGGCATTTTGAATAGCCAAAGAGACAACAAAGCACAGGACAACTTGATTATGTGCTCATGAATACCGCGTATTCATTAATGCTTTCAAATCGCGCGGCATTTTGAATCGCCAAAGAGACAACAAAGCACACAACAATTTGATTATGCGCTAAGCACTAAAAGATATAGATACATGTACTTCAGCACTTTTTATTTCCAAGTATGACAACTCAAGTTGAAGATGGACAAAGAACTCGATGTTTCAATATCTCAAGTATTAAGGGAGGTTGAGAGAGATCTCTCCCTTCCCTGCAACTCTTTGGTTGATGACACGCCAGCACAGAGGAGGAGCGGAGAGGTGATAGGTCAGAAGATGGTGGTCCTTTTGGACTGAAATTTTATGGCAAGAGTGCCGGAAAATGTTATCCAGTATTCGAAGGAGCTGAAACTCCGCAAGAAAATTGCAGAACAGAAGGAGACTATCTTGCTCCTTGGGAAGGCTTTGGACCTACTTCTGGACCAGTAAGGAAGAAAGCTTCAAAGAAAATAGGCTCCTTTAGGAGCCACCAAATGTCATAAAAGCAATGATTAATGATAACATTATTTTATTCTTATAAAATAACATTCATCTAACAAGACATGCTCTCACCCCTTTGTCAGCACGCAAGCACCTTGTTTGTAAATAGTGCATGGGTGCCAGCGACTCAGAACACGGCCTAGTTTGTAACACACCTGGGTCTGGTTGTTCGAAAGCCGGTTAACATTAACCTAGGATTAAATGTTAACTGCAGCATTAATGTTTCTTGTTTAAAATGTTTTTCGCCTCTAACGTTTAGTGTAGTTTGAGATTACTCCAGCTTGAAACTGAATTGCAAACAATATAAACAGAGCACCTCACCAAAAGCGTAGAAAACTAAAATCAAAATTCTCTCTATCCCTGGGTTAGCTTAATCAGGCTTTGAACAGCCCGGTCCTGGATTTTTGGAAAATATATTCTTTGATTTTAAAATGAACTTTGCGTGACGTGTGACACCTTTGGCCAGACGACTTCTGTCGTTTAGAGTCACAGAACCTTGTAAGATTTTTAACGAATAGGTTCCTATGGAAATCCATGAGAACGATCCCAGGCTTTCATACTCCTTCCTGTGGGAACCTTGGGCCTCGCTTCCAGGTTTCCGAGCTGATGCCACCATCTTGCATTCTTAATTTTGCTCTTGATTGGTTAAAAATAACCTCCATATATCTTGGATTCTCACTTGCATATCCATGGAAATTTGCAACCTTTCATTTTTTTCTCAATGAAATATTGTTTCACCCTTAATTTGTAATGTTTGTGTTACTGTGCATGCGTGTTGTACTATTTCGGTTATAGAGGACAGAGTAACATCTCCCACATGGTTGCAGAGTCAATTCATGACCCTTATATCACATATGGACCACTCAGGAGGTATTGCACATGCATTCTGTACCTTTTTGATGCTAGGGGACAGAGTAGCACCTCCCACAAACGTCAGCGGACTTTTCATGATCCTAATATAAGAGGCATTTCACTTAGTAGAAAAGTAACGAGGGTTACCCATGGTAACCTCGCCTTCTTTGACCGCCATCTTGGTTATGTAAATTAGGGTTAGGCCTAGGTCCTAGGGATGATGTCATAAGAACGACGACGTCATTAGTGGCCAGGCCTGGGACCTAAGGGAAAGGGGACTGGGAACTAAGGGTCTGCCATCTTGAATTAATTAGGGGCCAGGCCTGGGGCCTAGGGGATAGGGGACTGGGAGGGGTGACATCAAAATAATGATGTCATTAGGGATCAGAGGGGACTGGGAACTAAGGGTCCGCCCTCTTGAATTCTTAATTCCGCTTCTGATTGTTAAAAATAATCTCCGTCATCTTTGATTGTTACTTACACATGCATGCAAACTTGTAATCTTTCATTTTTTCTCAATAAAATGTTGTTTCACCCCAAATTTGTAATGTTTGTGTTACTGCGCATGCGTGTTGTACTATTTCGGTAGAGTAGACTATTTCGGCAGAGTAACACCTCCCACATGGCTGCAGAGTTAATTCATGACCCTTATATCATGTATGGATTACTTAGGAAGTATTGCGCATGCGTCCTGTACATTTCAAAACCAGGGAGACAGAGTAAGTTGTCCCACAAGTGTCAACAAACATTCCATGATCCAAATATAAACAACCCTTGCACCATTCCTACAATAACTAGGGTTACCACCTTCTTAGGCCACCATCTTGAATATGTTAATTAGGGCTGCTAGGCTTAGGGTTGCTAGGGTGGCGTCATCAGGGTCAGGTAACGTCATCTGGAGGCGGCTCAGGTCAGCGGTTAGCAGGGTTAGGGTCAGACATCTTGGTTCCAGGACTAGTGTTCATTTGCATAAGAATTAGGGCTCAAATAGCCAATCAGAGGCCGAGGTTTGTGCAGAACTGAACCATACAACTACTACTTTCTCTAAAAAGTTCTTGTTTGTTTGTTAAAATAACATCTAGCAGGGTGGAACTGTTCTCTGTAATCCTTGTCGGTTCTTTTATCAGACATTCTAGGCCATTCACTTCCTCAAGATCACACAAAATCTTTCCTTCCTTATCTCCCGGTCTGAGCTTGTTGAGATTCATATCTCCCATAATTAGTATAAACTGTTTCTGAAGGGATATCCAAGAGCAGATTTCATGTGGTTCCTTTTCCAGAGTTACATAGTAGTTATTCCCAGTTACTTTCTGAGATCTGTAGATGCCCATCATGATAACGTCCTTTGCGCCAAATATAGATTGGATTAGTAGAACCTCAATTGTTTTGAACACCTTTGGTTGTTTTAGATGCTTTGATGGGAGCACAGAGGAAAAATATGCCATAAGACCTCCTCCACCCTCGACAAGGTCATTTCTAAATAAATGGTAGTTGTTTATAGCAAACTGACTATCTGGATATGTTTCATCTATCTTTAGTGAACTTACGCAAAGACGACGTCGCTTTGGACGACGTCGAGGACGATAGAAAAACGATGCAATGCGCATGCGTGCATACGAAACTTAATTATCTCTGTCACGTCTCGAGCCGACGACGCCGTCAGAATCGCTGTTTTCAAGTCGTCGCAGCTGTTCAAAATGGCGGAAAGTCAAGCGCCAAAGAAAAGGTAAGTGTAAGGTGAAAGACCACTTATTTCGAGCCGTAAAGCACTGAAACTGGCCTTCAATTGTTTATGACAAATTTTTGGCGAAAATTGCGAATGATGTTGACTTCCAGCTCCTTCAGTTTCTGCATCAGAATATTAAAGCTAGTTGTAAAAAGTTGTCGCTGTGAACAGTTGGCTGCCACCAAAATCAGTTTAAGCTTTCTTCTTCCTGATTTTACCTGATATCTTTAATACCTGTGTTATACTTTTGTAGTTCTTTGATGAAGTGGAGTGAAAAGCACGACATCTTTCTGTGCCGGGAAATTCCATTTATGAAGCCATATCAGTTCAAGGCGGGAAGCCCACAAAGTGGAAACGCATGGAAAAATATTGCGAGTGACCTTTGTGAAGTAAAGGAGATTACCTTCAGTGTCAACCAAAAGTCTGTCAGGGATCGATACCGGCTGTTATCAGAAAAACATAAGAAGAAAATGAGGACCCAGGAAGGATCCAGTGGGTCAAATACCGATGAAACTGAATTAGACCAACTACTACAAAATATCGTGGAAGAGTCCCATGAGGCATCAGAAAATTACGAAAAAGATACGAAAGATAAACATGAGAAAGGTTTGAAAGATCGTAAAGATGCCGAAGAAGTCCGTCAGAAGGCTCTAGAAAGTCTCTCCCAAACCAAAAAAAGGCACACCGAGGAAGAAGAGCAGAGCCAATCAAGCAACTCCAGGAAAAGACCCAAGAAGAATGGATCAGAAACTATGCTCTACCTGCAGAGTAAAGCTGAGAAAGAGTTCGACTTAAGAAAAGAAGAGTTGAAAATGAAGAAGGAAGAAATGGAGCTACAGAAAGAATTGCAGCTGGAAGCAGCTCAAAAACAAGCTTCAGCAACTGAAAATATGGTTAAGATGCTTGAACATTTTCAGACACAACAGGTAAATGTGCAGCAGCAGATGTTACAACAGCAACAGCAGTACCAAATGATGATGCAGCAGCAGTCGCAGCATTTTTTGTGTATAATAGAAAAGCTGTCTAAAAACTGATCACAAATCTGTCACTGAAACATGTCGAGTGTTCATATTTGTCAAAATGCCCTGTAAGTTTTGGTAGGGATAGATGTCATGTTTGATACTTACAACTGTTATTTACTGTTGTTTTAAATGTTACAAGCATGCATTATAATGATAAATTGGTATTACACCTAGTTGCAGTGTTTGGTTATGCATACTTGTGTGTACCAGATTAGGCTTTCGATCTCTATTCACATGTATGATCCTTTTTGCAGCTAACTGTTGTGTTTAAATAAATAATTGTTGTATTCTTATCATTCTTACCATTGTCTTAAAAATTCAAGCAGTATCTAAAAATGCAGCCCCAATTTTTTCAGATAAAAGTAAATGCTTCAGTAGACTAGACACACTGCTATATAAGCTTGTCAAGATACATTCATTGCATTAAAGCATTGTATCTGAACAAAAATTTATGCTGTGCAGTTTAAAATAATATCAATAAAGTCTTACTGTTTAAATTACACATGTAGTCTGGCAGCAAGATATCTGAGAGGTAACGGTCAGGAGGAAGGGATCTTTTTTCCAACCTTTATTAAGCACCTAACTCCTCAGACAGCTTGCTCGCAGGTTTAATTAAACTTATCAAAACAGCAAATCCTGCCTGAAAGTGTATATCAGCTCCATTTCATAACCCTTCTATGTGAACTGAGCAGTCAGATGGGCCAGTGTTGTTTGATTAAGCTAGACATTCAGATCTAAAGGATTTTAAATTTCAAAATGCCATGCATTATGCACTTATGTCCAGGATTGAACTCAAGTATTGTTGAATTAGTACTTCATATTTGACAGGGTTATTTGAAATCTTCATACTACTTCACATTTGACTGAATTGTGTGTGTTTAGGTGACTTTTTACCAATGAGGACACTTTGTGATGCTTATCATAGGGAATTTGAATCTCATTAGTGTTCAATCCTGGACATATCTCCCATTATGGACACAGAAAGCAAAGCATTTACATCATCTGATCAGCATTTTGAGATTTTTAAACCACTATAACACAGAAATTTCAAGTTCAAGTAAAGCACATGTAATGCTATCAAATTGAGTGTTTAATTCATTTAGAATCCCTTGCAGTCTACAAAGCCAACAATTTTAATGCAACTATTACAAAAGTATAGGGAAAATTCACTTTTTTCATTATGAATACCTTTGAGCAGCACCAGAGTTACAAAAGTTCTGTGCATGTGCTATATCACCTTGTAAAACTGTGAAGCTTCACTCATTATATCTTACACTTATGTCATTGTTACTTTGTTTTCATTATAGCAAAAGAAAAATATGGTAAGACAGAACAAAAATTGTTTAAATTTTAAATGCAGAGACAATCATATGGATGTTATCCCCGTAGTTTAACCCAAAATCTTGGGACTTTGGTGCTCAACCTAGTGGTAAATTTACTTAAGAAAAGTACTCCTGTAACGAGGGTGGTCCTAAGTTGAAAAAGCTGCTGGTCGATGTGGGATATAAACAGGTTCTAGCATTAGTTAACAGGGCGCAAATAATATACATTTTCCCCACTGCACTTAATCCTATCTTCAAGTTTTTCTTGAAGTCAAGGAAACTGAAATAATTGATGATGTCCCCAAAAACCCATTCAACACTTGATCTAACAGTGCTCATGGATGTATTGAACTGCTGCTGGAGTGCAGTTAGATGCAAGCCTCTGAATGGTGTTTGTAGCTGGGGCCTCAAGGGATATCCCAGGTCACCATAGATGCATAAAGGGTTCCCTAGCGGTGAGCGAGAGTGAAGCTGTAACTGTGGTAACAGGCCAGAATCAGCTAACATACCACTGTCATGGCGCCGCCCTTCAACGGGACCGTACAAGTTAGCAATCAGTCCATTAGGGGCAACCACTGATTGGAACTTAATAGCATGAACTCGTTTATGTCCATTGTATAATGGCCTCTGTAAAGTTCCAGGTCTACAAACTGGCCTAACTGTCCCGTCCACAAATCCCCAACAGTTTGTGTAGGGAGCTCCAGCCTCATGGATGACATCAGCATAGGTTTGCAGATTTGCAGGGGAAAGCCAAGCCTGATGAAAGCTTCTCAAGCGGTGACTGTGTTGCCTGTATATGATGTCCATCATAGCAGTCGTTATAATGCTAAACTGTGGTACAGGTCGAGCAAATCGAGGGCACATATCGCTGTAGCGAATAGGATATGCAAATCGCTTTAAAAGAACACACAAGGCCTCAATTCCATCGACAACTAGTCTGTTATAACAGACAACTTCATCGGGTATTTGAAGCACATCTTTCAGGACATAAATGTCGTTCTTTAAGAAGCGAAATTCAGCTTTACACTCGTCATCGCATAGTTTATCTAAATCGAAAGGGTCGTACTGCCAGTAAGGAAAATCAGGGTTCTTAGAAGTATTCAAATCGTACAGAAGAATAAATTCTTCATCGTTTAGCAAGTTTCCCTCAAAGCCGAAAAGGAGACAGTGCCTCACATCGCGTAAGTTTGGCATATTGAAATAAAGCTCGAAGAGTTTTTGAACAAATTTCGCGCAGAAATCACATTCGTAAATTCCCGCCAAATCAACTTTGTGTGACGCGCCCGCGCCTGCTTGCGTAAGTATGGCGACTGCGACGAGTCCCGACGAGGACGTCGTCTGCCAAACAGGAATTTCAACGGCGTCCTCCCAGGCGACGTCATCCTTGCGTAAGGTCTCTTTTGTCTCTGTTAAGAAGACCACTTGTGCCTTGAATTGCTCAACCAGTATCTTGACCTCCTCGATCTTGTTTTGAAGGCTGTTTACATTTAAATTCATCATCAGAATTTCTCTGTAGTCTTTCTTTCTTTGTTGCACAATCTCTGGTACTGCTTTGCATAATAACAAATCATTGTGCTGATCCGGTGTGTCGCTTTCAGAGAAATCTGAGTGGAAACTCAAATCAACAGGAAGAGTAGCAATCAGACACAAATAACAAGTCAATGAATATCCAATAATTGACTGAACTTGTTTGTAGTTCTTCATGGAGAGTCCAGAACATTTGAGATGGTACGAGAGTTGGCATTCATGACATCACACGGTTCAATGATTTCAAGCTAAAGTTCACTCGCATGTTTTGCATTTCGATTTTGTCCTGTCGCTGGTGTTTGGTCCTGGATTAAGATTTGTATCTCCACAAAGTGCCAGCCTCATGTAATTAAAGCTTGCAGTGGAATTAGGATAAAAGCTCAGCCTTGATGCTAGGTGCACCTTCCTTCTTGGACCATGCCTGAGCATGAGAAGTGGTCTGCGATAGTGCCATCTGCCGATTGAATTGTAATGAAAACAAAAACCTGTGAATACTTCTGTTATTTGAGACTCTGTTCCGCCAAAGTTTTTCTAAATTTCGATAGAAAAGTGGCCTGTGAAGCACGCCTGGAAAACTGGACACTGACAGTCCAATAACTTCTGCAAGTTATTGAATTGATATGGTTACATGTTTAATAAGCTTACTGCACCGCTCTTTGATGCGGAACACCTTATCAGTGGGAAGGCACACAGTCATTTTTACAGAATTGAGGACAAAACCAAGAAAAATAAGCGACTGAACCGGTTTAAGAATTGATTTTTTTGGGTGTATCATGAACCCCAATCTTGTAAATAGACCGCAAGTATCAGTGATGTCGGTTTGACATTAACGTATTGAATCTCCCTGTAGTTATGAATCATCAATATACCCCACATACAGATGCCCCTGCTTCCTGAGGGTAGCATAAACCGGTTTTAGAATTTTTGTAAAAAGGCATGGGGCACAGGCAAGTCCATTTGGTAAACATGTGAACTGAAACAGTTTCCTCTCCTGCTGAACCTGAGAAACTTTTGATACTCCTTATCAATGGGCACTGAATAGTACGCATCGCATAGATCTACAGATGCCATGTAACAATTCTGTTTCATAAGCCTGATTGCAGATTAAACAGTATCCCTCTTGAAATGATACTCCACATGATCATTCAGTTTTTTTAGGTTCAATATGAGCCTGTAAGTGCCATCCTTCTTAGGACAGATGAGTATTGAAGAAATGTATTTCCCTGTGCAATGGGTTGTTTCTTTGATCACTCCTTTAGTTAACAATATTTGTCAATTTAATTTTGAATCATATGTTGTTCCTGGATAGAAAAACACATTTCCCTTGGAACAAGCTCTTGATGGGGAAAACCAGTGACAAATTCTATTTTGTAGTGGCTAACACTATCCAGAATAAAGCAGTCAGAGGTAATGAGTTTCAACTGGGGGAAAACTGTTTCAGATGTCCAGCAATAAAGTCATTAGACATGCTAACCTCAACATTATTGTTTGAAACATGATCCGAACTCCTGTCTACTTTGTCTGTCCTTGCTTCATCTTCCTTTGGTGTGACGGTTTGGCTGGTTGGTTGTTGTATCGCACATCTAAAAAAGGCGGTATCCTCGGCCATGGCTCGAGGAGTATGATGTGTAAAATACCGCTCAAATGTAAGTTACCAATTCTCGTCTCATTTCCCTTGAGACGAGTCTTGTTTCTTTCGAGAATCACTGAAGCTTTTAGTCTGGAATAAATGTGACCCTCCACGGGATTTCGGGGATAAAGGTGAATGCACGGGCACGCGTGCCATGACACAACACGCTAAGAGTGTCATAATGACACGGATATGCGCATATTTAAGAAGCAAAACAGAGTGTCACAGTGGGTTTTGTTTGCTCAGATGGTGTGTCAAATAACACACTAAAAGTGCAATTATTTGGCACGTGTGCGATAGGACGCGTGCCAAATTGCTCGCGTGCGAAAAGACATGTAAACAAACGAGAGATGAAAGTTGTAACTGACTACAACACGGAGGTCCGTTTACGCGTTACACAATAAATTCTAAAATGGTCATCATAAAAAAGAAAGGAAAATTAAGACAATTAAACATAGGCACACAAGGCGTGCAAGAGTGATTTTTTTGTGAATAACAAGTCCTTGGAGGTAGTGAATAATGCTTGTCAGTCGATAGTGTTACCAGTCAGGTCCGTTAAAAGTGATTGGTCATTAAGCCTTCATGGTATTGGTTGCAAGACTCGTGTTAAGTTTGTCATCGGTCATTGGTCGGTTTCGATCCATCTATTGTTAGTTGTTAGAAGTTCGTTTGTCGGTTTTGTTTTCGTCTTGGATAAGTCGTTTGTAAGGCACCTGTACTTGTGTACTTGACATCTGTTAAGAGGCTTTTGTTGTAAGTTAGTGTACCAGCTTTTCAGAGTC
>OFEQ01000002.1_pt1 | contig 19459 bp, 4 predicted proteins | sample 1521141 | NCBI WGS metagenome assembly OFEQ01 (sample SAMN04272335, study PRJEB24112) | coral metagenome | biome: Coral reef; feature: Shallow seawater; material: Coral tissue | host: Coral | place: China: South China Sea | collected 2014 | reverse complement strand
AACAGGGTCAGGATTTCAAACCCTCGGCGGCACCCCTGTACCCAAAAATTAGTCAGGTACCCCCCCCGGGATGACGCTTCCTCGAAGGAAAAGAAGTCAGGTACGTCCCTAAATGATTGCCTTCACGTGGGGCCATCGTTAAATCCATTATTGTACTACATACTGTTGCGATTTCGCGAAAATAGGATTGTGCTTGTTGGTGATATTGAGAAAGCCTTTCTCAATGTAAGTGTTGACAAGAGTGACCGAGACTGTCTCCGTTTTTTTGTGGTTAGAGGACCCCCCGGACGTGTCGAAGATTGTTGTTTATAGATTCTGTCGAGTTGTTTTTGGGTTAAACGCATCGCCTTTTTGCTCAATGCCACGTTAAGGCACCACATTACAAGGTTCGCCGAAGTTGACCCCGAATTTGCTAGGAAATTGATCGAATCATTTTATGTTGATGATTTCGTGAGTGGGGGCGGGACTTCAGAGGAAGTTCAAGTTTTGTATGGGAAAACGTGCACGCGAATGTCGGAAGGAGGGTTCAAGTTAAGGAAGTGGCTGACGAATGACGATGAAGTAAGGAAGAAAATCCACACGGATTCAGCATGTAATGAAACACAGCGACCCGTTTCAGAAGAAGACGTTAGTTACGCAAAGTCTTCCCTACACGCACTGGGTAGCAAGGGCCAAAAGGTACTTGGTTTTGCATGGAATTTTGACGAAGATACCATAAGTCTCGATTTAGCCGCAATTGCAAAGCGATCCGAAGGTCTACCCGCCACGAAGCGTAACACGCTGAAATTATTAGCAGGAATTTTTGACCCCCTGGGGATGATAGGGCCAGTGACAGTCACAGCGAAGATCTTGTTTCAAGATGCGTGTCGAGTGAAAATCGGTTGGGATGACATCTTAGATGGAGAGATAAAAAAGGGTGTTGAAGCCTGGATAAAGAGTTTGATTGAATGTAAACAAGTTACGATCAAGAGGTGTATTTACGAACACGCGCGCGAAGAGGTTTTGGAGTGCACGCTGCACAGCTTTGCAGACGCTAGCAAGAAGGGATACTGCGCTGTCACGTACTTGGTCTACGCCACACAGACGGGGCGACATGCAAAGATGTTGAGCTCCAAAACAAGGGTCGCTCCGCTGAAAGAATTGTCAATCCCTAGGTTGGAACTAATGGCATGTTTAATTCTGGCGAGGCTTATTTTCACAATCAAAGAGGCACTTAGTTCACAGGTAAATATCCAAAATGTGAGACTATGGTCAGATAGTATGACAGCACTGTACTGGATACAGAATCAAGGTGAGTGGAAGCAATTTGTTCGTCATCGCGTCAATGAAATTCTGCAGCTGAGCGATAAGAGCGACTGGGGACACTGCTCCAGCGGGGACAATCCCGCAGACATTGGATCTAGAGGAGCGTCAGCGAAAGAATTGAGTGATAATGAGTTGTGGTGGCATGGACCATCGTGGCTTACATAGCCGATAGATCGTTGGCCGGTCAGAAAATTGATTGAACCCACTGCTGAGAGTGAAGAAGAAGATAGGAGAACTGCAATTCTGACAGTCATTAGTCACGCAACCCATGGAATAGATGGAGTGATTGAAATCAAAGGCTACAGCATGCTACGAAAGCTTTGCAGGGTAACTGCATGGGTCAAGCGTTTTTGCTTTAACATTTCCCAGAAGGACAAGAATGTCCGGAAGCAAGGTAGGTTGAGTTTGGAAGAGATTGTGGCTTCCGAAAACGAGTGGGTGAGAGCGGCGCAGCAAGAATTGAAGCATGGAGATAATTACCAACAGCTTGTCACCAGGTTCGGTCTTGAAAAGGATGATGACGGTATTTTGAGATGCAAGGGACGCTTACAGTTTTCCGAATTGCTGCCAGAAACAAGAGAACCGGTCATTTTGCCTAAAGGGCACCAGTTTACTGTACTACAGATACAGGAATGTCACGAGAGGGTTCTCCATAGTGGCGTAAGGAGCACTCTTGCCGAGATGAGGTCAAGGTTCTGGGTACCAAAGGGGAGACAAGCAGTGAAACACGTGCTCACCAGCTGCGTGATTTGCAAGAAGATGGAGGGCAGGTCATTTGGTAGACCTCCGGCAGCCAGCCTTCCAGAATTTCGAGTCAGCACAGCTCCACCATTCTCAAAGTCGGGGGTAGATTTTGCAGGACCATTGTTTGTGAAAGGTGAGCGTAAGCAAATGAGAAAGGTCTATATTGCACTGTTCACATGTTGCGTTACAAGAGCCGTGCATCTGGAACTGGTCGAGGACCTGTCTACAGAAACCTTCAAACGATGCTTAAGAAGATTTATAGCCAGAAGAGGAGTTCCGGCTTTAATGATATCGGACAACGCTAAAACATTTAAGGGCATCGACAAGGAACTACGTATCCTTTATGGCCACCCGTTAGTCAGGAAAGAACTGGACAATTGAAGAATTCAGTGGCGTTTCAATTTGGAAAGGGCCCCATGGTGGGGTGGATTTTTTGAGAGGATGGTAGGAAGCGTGAAAAGATGTCTTAGGAAGATTCTGGGCAATGCCCGTCTGTCATTCGACGAACTTCTGACCGTTCTGAGTGAAGTAGAAGCCACCCTGAACTTCAGACCTTTGACGTACGATTATGACACCCCGGGAGAGGAAGTGTTGACACCTGCACACCTGATTTATGGAAGAAGACTCACCTCCCTACCTCAATCACCTGAAGTTGAAGACGATATTGGCTGCAATAGGAGGTACAGGTACGTAACTGAAAGGTTGCAGCATTTTTGGAAGAGGTGGCGCAGAGAGTATCTAACGGATTTGAGAGAGAGTCATGATTGTAACGCTAAAAAGGTGGTGAAGGAGCCTAAGGTAGGTGACGTAGTGCTCGTTTATGAGGATGGGGCCAAAAGAAATAGTTGGAAAATAGCCGTCATAGAAGACCTCATTCAGGGGAAAGACAATCAAGTAAGGGGCGCAAAGGTAAGGGTAATTACTAAGGGAAAAGTGGTTCGTTTGAACAGACCTGTGCAGATGCTCTATCCACTTGAGGTAAGAGAAAGTGTCCCAGAATTGCCTCAACGACCGAAGAGTCCAGTAGAGCGACAAGGAAGCGCACGAAAGCGCGACATTCCTCGCCGTGTTGCGGCGCTAGATGCGGCTTGGAAGACGCGAGAAATGATTAACCAGTCGAACGACCAGTAAGGATTATCTGTGTCTCATTTGTTCTTGACTCAAAATCGAGTCAAGCATGGGGGGAGTGTCAGAAATATTTTCATTGTAACGCAACGCGCGCCCCCCTTCGCGTTCGTGATAGATGCTGGATGCTACTGTAATAATAATGGAAGTAATGATCGACACTTTATCGCTGAAGAGTTAACGCTTATCTTGTGGTTTGTAATCTCATGGTATATATCACGCAATTAGAGAAGACCTTAAAAAGAGACGTTGTTTCATTATGTATATCGCATTGTTAGAGAAACGTGAGAACTGTATTTGCTGTACTAAGACTAAGACGAAAGGAAACTGTGGAATGTTGTTAGTTGAATGCATACTTCGCTAGAGTGTAGATCGTTTGAATGTGGGAATAAAATACAGTACTTTAAACTGAGTGTTGCTACTTGGATATTCCCGAAAAATCCGATTATGCCAGGCTATCTTTGACTTTTCATCTCAATTGCGTTAATCGTGTCCAAACTACTGACAAATGTAAAAGACCTATAATTTTGGGTTGAAACTCGTTATGATTTACGCATGGGCGTGTCGCAGTTGCCCGGGGAAGGAAAAACAAGAATCGGTTTCTGCTATACTAGACGAAATGTTTGGTTTAGTGTGCTTTCTGTAATGCCAAATGTCTCAAAACAGAGATTTATCATAGAAGAAACCAATTCGAGGCACGGGCAAATTATATTCATCAATGCATGCGTGATACTCTTTTATACTAAAGGCGTTTTCCCGTTACGCCTGAGTTAAAACCATTCGGGTGAAAAATCATTACAGCTACCTGGTTAAATTTCTATTCAGTCTTAAGGCCGAAGCAATCTGAACAGTTTTCCGAGTTAAACAAGAAACAAGGCATTTGCGATTTAACCCTTTTAACCCAAATATCAGCAGAATTTGTTAAACAACCAAGACCTTTGTCATCTTTTGATCACATCCATTTTTCTTACAACCTTTACGTTTGATTGAGCAGTGTTACTAAAAGGAGAAATTAAGCATTGGTCACTTTCAGAGGGGTTAAAGGCTTAACCGAGGAAAGTATAAAATTAACAATGGAATAACATTTTCCCGAAAAGTGATGGACCATCCACGTCCAATTCTAAACGGTATAATGACTCATGATTTGTTCATAACTGAACAAGGTTTCGGTGTGGAAATGAAAGGAAATGGAACTGTGACGCCTCTCCAGATCCTGTGGAAGTTTTTAATTTATAGTCTTTAGATATAGCCTCAAAGGGTAGAAAGTAGAAAGTCTGAATAGGCGAGGGAGATTCCTTCTCGGTCCACGCCGTCCGCAAGTTCTTTAGAGGCACTTACTTTCCCTCCTCAATTGTCTTTTTTAGCGCCCACTACGCAGAATACTTTAGATAAAGTGAGTTGAACAATAACGCCACAACAGTCGTATTTTTATTACCTTCTGTATTAGGAAATTATTCAGAATGCAGATGATGCGGAAGCCACCAAAGTCTCTTTCCTTCTTGATTCGCGCCCGAACTACTATGGAAGGAGCTCACTGTACGCGCCTAGTCTTGCTAAGTTCCAGGGCCCCGCTTTGTACGCGCAAAACAACGCTCTTTTTAAAGACGGCGACTGGGAAAACCTCGAGAGACTTATGCGAAGCAGCAAGAAAGATGATCCGTTGAAAGTGGGCCGCTTTGGAATAGGGTTCAATTCAGTTTATCACATGACTGGTAAGTGGAATCACTTTGATATTTAAACATACGAGTCAGTTGTGAGTCTGATACCGATAATTCTCAAAATTGCTGCCCCCTTGTTGGCCCCCTTTGCCACTCGCTTATGGAAGGAAAATGCTTCCTTTACCGTTCGGTGCCTTGCTATCACAACTGGAATGATGTTAAAATGCCTCAAGAGAGACGGAATCAACTTCTCCTTTCCATCCATGTTCCAGTTTCATCAAATAAATGTGTTTTAAAACAGATGATGATTGGTTGTTTTATGCTGAGTGTTCCCTCTTCCTGGATGAGTTCGCTATGCCAGAAATACTGACTAAAAGTACAGTCAGGAAAAAGATGAGATTGTTCCTTAGAAACAAAGTAACTCTCAGTGAACGTTGGGCTGAGACAAAACTAGCTTCAAGTAAAAAAAGAAACGAGTTTGTACCCGTGCCAACAACGTTTTTCAACGACTCGGTTCAAAAAGGGTAAAGTGATCAAATTCTTTCATGTCAAATTCGCGACCTACATTGCAACAAAACTGTTAGTGTGCATCCGAATTGGCATTGTTAGATTGAGGGTAACCGTGGCCTAAAATGTAACTATCACAAAGAAGTAAAAAGGAGATCTCTTTCCCTCACACATTTAGATCTTCCAAGCATTTTGAGCGGAGACGCCATAGCATTCCTTGATCCACACGAAATACACTTTGGAAGAAGCGAAACAGGACGACAGTTTTCTTTGGAGGATCAGCCTCTTCGACAATGCCGAGACCAGTTTTTGCCTTACGAGGACGTCTTGGACTGCAAGATATCAACACAATTTTACAATGGAACACTGTTTCGCTTTCCCCTAAGAGGTGAGCCATCCGATTTATCGAATAAGAACTATACCGCTGAGAAAGTCCGGCAACTTTTTCATGCACTCCAAAAAGAAGCTTCCGTTATTCTACTTTTTTTGAAAAATATCGAGGAAATTGCTCTGTTTGAAACCGATGAAAGCAACATTAGAAGGCACGTATTTACTGTGAGGTTGAGCGACAGCTGTAGACAAGATATCCGAGTAAAGAAAAGATCCCTGTTGATGCAAGTTAAGAAATTGAGCGAAGAGCAAGTCACATACACACAACTATCCCTTACATTTACTGTTGAGGAGCTGAGTGAAAAAGGGTCAGTGGTGAATCACAAGTGGCTTGTTTACCATCAGATCGACGCTCGAGATTCTAAGCTTAAACAGTTGTCCTCAGAGCTGGGTCTCCTTCCATGGGTTGGGTTTGCTACACCACTGAATGCCTCGGAACGTCAAGCTCTGTCGTCAAGTGGAGGGAGAATCTTCTGTTTCTTGCCGCTTCCGCCAGACGCTGACGCCAAAACCGGTTTTCCAGTGCATGTCCATGGCTACTTTGGGTTAACAGATAACCGACGTGGACTTAAATGGCCAGGGCTGGACTGCCAGAACGATCTCACCGCAGAATGGAATGTCCTGTTGTCAGAAAGGGTTGGAAGTCCAGCTTACGCCTCCATGTTGCTTGAACTGGTCGAACAACTTATGCAAGAGCCCGGTAGTTCTTCAGCAAAAGCAGATTTAGTGTATCTATCCTGGCCAACCATTCAAAAGGTGCAGAAACACTGGAAAGACATGCTGAAACCCATGTTTTCAATTTTGATGACACGAAACGTCTTTTGGACCCCAGCGGATGGTGGCAAGTGGGTGGTACCCAAAGACGCTTACCTCAACAGAATGACAGACTCCAGTGAAATTAAACAAGTGGTTTTGGAAACACTCACGCAAGCAAACGAAGCTGTTGTGACTCTACCCAGTCACGTACTGGATGCCATTGATTTCATGACGTGCCATACACACACAATTACGCCGGCATATTTGAGGAACCTTCTGAAGAAGAAACAGAAGGGGTCGTGGAATATAGCGAGTACTCCCAAGATGAAGAGATTGAAGTTGCTTGAGTACGTTCTACAAGACAAGAACCTGAATGACATGCAGGGTGTCCCTCTACTTCCCCTGGCAAACGGAAACTTTGTGGAATTTCGCTCACTTCAATACAACCGAGAACCCAGCGCTGCTGTGTATGTTCCATCACCAAGGCATTCACGTTCCCTCTTTTACAACATGGAGAGCAGATTCCTTGACGACAGCGTTCATTCTCCAGCGTTACATTATTTGTCACAAGTCGCAGCCGATACGAACTTCCAAACGAACCATTCGGTCCAACTTGTCAGAATCAACCAAACGATTGCAGTAAAACTAGTGCGCCAGATACTTCCAAACGAGTGGTCTGGGGCTAACCATTTGGTTTTTTGGTATCCAGGACAAAATGGACATCCACGCGAGTCCTGGTTGGAGAACGTATGGAAATGGATTCAAAGTGACTTCCCGAAAGATCTCTCGCCGCTTGAAGACCTTCCTTTAATTCCTCACTCAACCTCTGGAAACCGCACAATCGTGAAGCTTAGAGCATCAAGCCTGGCTATTAGACAGCACCAAGGTTTATCGTTGCCAAGTTACATTGTTTCCTTACTGAAGAAGCTTGGATGCGTCGTCTTGGAGAGCCTGCCTTCATACGTGAATCACGTAGCTCTACACAACTACATTGCCTCTCCCGATCCTTATGGCTTCCTAAAAGTGTTACAAGTCCTTGGGCAAGATAAATGTGCCTCGATGATTTCCGTGCTCTGTACTACAGACGAAAAAAAAGCGCTCCGAGAGTTCCTTTCGTCCACGTCGTTCAATACTCAACAAAAATGCCTAATTCAATCTCTTCCCATTTTTGACGCAGCTGATCGGACGTCCTTCCTCTCTGTTAAAGAAGGATTTCATTACCGTACGATCGCCCCATATGGGTTCGAGCTCCCTGAGTGTTTGCCGATACCGAATGCCTCCAGCATCATATCACTAAGGGATCTCCAGTCATGTACCTTAATTGGACGCCTTGATCTATCAATGATCAGTCCAACGACATTCTTGACATCATATGTCTTCACTGGCATAAATAGTGGCTTCTACAGTTACCACCAGATTTCCACATTGATGTGCTGGGTTCTGAGGCAGTACGACTACATGCAAGACGGCGCATTCCGCGAATCACTTAAACAGCTTCGCTTTGCCCTTACGCAAAGTAACAGGCTGGTTACTCCCTGTGAACTACTAAATCCTCAGGAGCAAATTTTGCAACGACTTTTTGAAGGCGATAACGACAGATTTCCGCATGGCGACTATGCTAAAGACGACATCCTCCAGACGCTAAGGAAACTGGGAATGAGGAGTGCCCCAAACTCTCAAGATATTTTGCATGTTGCGCAAACACTGCAAAATTTCGCTAGAGATACCGCATCGCGTAAAGCATCAGCATTGTTAGAGTTTCTGGATCAAAACCCATCTTTACTCTTGTCAGATGGGACTTTAGTTCACGGATTGAATAAGGAGAGGTGGGTCCAACGTAAGGAAAATCGTCCCGCTTCGTATCCTCGAGTGATGCCTTGGTTCCAGGGGAAAGAACGCTTCTTCAAACCGCAAGAACTCGCCAGCCAGTCAAAAGCAAATATTGTGGGCGCAACAATGCCACTTGTTTCGAAGGCCTGCTGTAAAGCTCTTGAAACAGCTTTTGGTTGGAACAAATCACCTTCCCTTACTCATCTTCTCGAACAACTCCGCTTCGCATGCTGTGCATCACTGAATGCCATGGACGGCTATGGAAAACACCCTTTTGAAAGAATGTTGAAAGATATATACCAAGAAGCATCAAAGAACGCCGACACGACCATTAAAGCGATTGCCAATGATTCTAGATTTCCAGCGTGGATTTGGCACGGCAATGGATTTACATCACCCACCAGGATCGCGTTTTCCATCTCCTGCAAATTCAACTTAAAGCCTTACCTTTACGAAGTACCGGAAGATCTCCACTCCCTCCGTTCTTTTTTTGAACGCTGTGGTGTTCGCCCAACGTTTGGCGATTCCGACCTACTGGACATTCTGGCAAAAATTAAAGAGAAACACGACACAACAGGTGCAAGGAGCGAGGGTGTAATAGAGGACCAGAAACTTTCATGTGACATTCTTCACTGGATAGTGAGAGAAGGAAAGCCACTGAGTTCTGATTTGCGCACCAAACTCTTGGTTCCTGTTATGACCTGGGATAATACTTTGAAGTTAGTTCCTTGTAGTGAGTGTACCTTTTGTGATGCAACATGGTTGATGAAAGGAGGCCCGGAACTTCCAGTGACCAGCCAGTATCCCATGATCCTTGACAAGATTTCCACAAGTGTTGCTGAGCTTTTAGGTGTTCCGCCTATTAGCACGCTTGTCACATGTGCGGAGGCTCTTGGGATTGAACAGACAGGTCCTTATGAGCCAATTACCACCAGGCTTAAGAACATTTTGAGCGAGTACAAGGAAGGAGTTGGTGTTTTTCGGGAGCTTGTTCAGAATGCAGACGATGCTGGCGCCACCGAAGTAAAATTTGTTCTTGATTGGCGCAACCACCCAAAGAAAAGTCTCTTGGCTGGTGGTATGGCTGATTGCCAGGGGCCTGCGTTGTTAGTGTATAACAATGCAGTTTTCACGGACGACGACTTGAAGAACATATCCAAGTTAGCTGGTGCCACAAAGAAGGAAGACCTTGAGAAGATAGGCCGCTTTGGACTTGGCTTCAGCTCAGTTTACCACTTCACAGATGTTCCAAGTTTCATTAGCAGATGTTACGCTTTGTTCTTTGATCCGCACAGAACCCATCTTGAAAAACAAATACGGGATGCCGCAAAGCCTGGGATCAAACTTGATTTGGCAGTCAATCCGGCCAATTTACAGTGCTTTTCTCATCAGTTTGTACCTTTCAACGGATTTTTTGGCTGCGACACCTCGTCGTCCACAGGCCCAAACAAGTTCCATTTTCAAGGAACTCTGTTTCGATTTCCCTTTCGTATAAAACGAGGAGAAATCAGTGAGAAGGTGTACAGCCAAGAAGAAATTCGACGCCTCGTTTTCTCTTTTCAAGACTCCTCATCAAGTCTACTTTTGTTCACGCAAAATGTTAGGAAGGTGAGTTTTCTTGAAGTGGACAAAAACTCAATTGACCCAGGAACGCATCGAGTTCTTTTTGAGATTGAGAAAGAATCAGCTAACGTTTATCAACAGAACAAAAAATCTGAAAAAGAGCTTTCATTTCTGACGTCGTGTGCGGCATGGACAAGACAAGTACCTGGAATGAACAGGAACCTCAACCAAACCTCTCCTCCTAAAAGGTCAGAGCTCGTAACCATTTCTTCCAAGATCAACAGTAACGGTGCAAAGAAAAGTCAAGAAACTTGCTCCTGGCTTGTCACGTCCTGTTTGGGGACAGGTAATTCTTTTCAAGTGGCAACAAGCGAAGAAGGGAAAAAACAAGGCCTTCTCTCTGCCTCCGGAATAGCGGGAAGAATTTCCTCCAGCATAAACGACGAGGACGTCTTTATGCCGGAGGTTTCTGGAGAGGTATTTTGCTTCCTTCCGCTGTCCATTCCAACGGGGTTACCGGTGCACGTGAACGGTTACTTTGCAGTCACATCCAACCGCCGAGGAATCTGGGAAAGTACTACAGCTGAAGTTTGGAGTCACCAGCCTATAGAAGCTCGATGGAACAAAAGCCTCATGGAGGATGCATTATCTCAGGCTTACCTACTGCTTCTACAGGACATGATGCTCATGCAAAAGAAAGGAAAGGTTCCTTCGTACGGAACCTTCGCGCTTTGGCCAAACCCAGAGACGCTGAAGTCATCCTCATGGACAACGCTCATCGCCAGTGTTTATCAAGGAATTGCCAAGTCAGATCTACCATTGGTGCACATGGGAGATAAGTGGCTTCCAGTTACACAGTGCATGTTTCAAGATGCTAAACTGCAAAAGCTTCCTAACAGTGCAAATGTCCTTGCAATGCTAGGTTACAAGGTGGTACAACTGCCCAACTTCGCAAAGAAAGGCTTCGAGCAGGCTGGATGCATGCAAATCATTAAAGAGCGAACAATGACACAAGAAAAGTTTCTCGAGGAGGTCTTTTTCCCTAACATTATCAAGATTCCTGGTCATTTAAGAGATGTCATTGCCTGTTACTTAATAGACCATTGCCTGCTTGGTCATTCACAACCTCAACCTGATTCCTTGCGAAGTCTCTACACCTCCTTGCTTTCAAAGAACCCATGTATTCCTTGTGGATCAGGTGACGAAGATTTGGCATTTCCAAAGGACCTTATCAGTCCTAACAGCAAAGCGGCAAGTCTGTTCACATCGGAAGACAAACGATTTCCGGTTGGAAAGTGCTACCGTACCAGAGAACGTCTCCTCATGCTTGAGGATCTAGGTATGCTAGCAGACATCATTGATTGGGGCACGTTGCTTGAAAGAGCGCAGACTGTGCCAGTGATCTACCTACAAAAATCTGAACAAGATGCCCGTAAAAGGGTACACTGTCTTGTCAACTACGTGAATGAACACCTCCTTAAACTTGGCACTCCCACTGAAGCACAAAAGGTGGAGCTTACCAGGATCGACATTTTCCCAGTCCTAAAGAAACCAGCAAATTACGTAATGCCATGGAAAGGCTGTGGTGATCACAGAAACAGCGTCAATATGCTTTCGGCAGAGAAACTGTACAGCGAGGAGTACATGTTTGTCGTAGGGTCATCTAGGCCAATCCTTGATGAAAGCGAGATCCTCGGTTGTGGAAAGCTCAACCCAGAAACGAGAAGTCTCTTTGGTTTTAACGTTCGAAAGCCAACGTTCCACGAAGTTCTTGTTCAGTTGGACCAGGCTATTCAAATCACAGCAAACTCTCCAGCTGAAGCACAATGTCTCGAAGACGTTTCCCAAAGTATATATGGCTATCTTCAAGAGCTTCTGCTAACGTCTGATGGGGAGACAATCATAGAGGAACTGAGCGATCGATGCTGGATATTGATCCAAGGCAGCTTTCTTTCATCATCGCAGCTCGCTTTTTCGTGGAAACGAACTGCAGAACCTTACCTCTATGAAGTACCAAAGAATCTCGCTGATAAGTACCGCCATCTTTTACAAGCCACAGGAGTACGCCAAAACTTCGACACAGAGGACGTTGTGCGCACACTCTACAAGCTCAGTAGAGAGAAGCGTGGGAAGCCCTTATCTAAAACGGAATTTAGAGTCACAAGGTCTTTGATTGAAGAGCTCTTAGAGGCTCCAGGACATGCCCTGCAGGCGGAAAATGGCATGATTCCTCTCCCTGACCATAATATGGTTCTATACCCGGCTAAAGAGTTAGCTATTAATGATGCACCCTGGGTAACGTCGAAATACGGTACTTCGTATGTCCACGAGTACGTGCCCATCGATCTTGCGTACAAGATAGGAGCCATTGACATCCGTTCCAAGAAATTGGCTGAGATATCACGCCCAATCGGACAGCCATTTGGTCAACGAGAGGAACTTACTGATCGTTTGAAAGGAATTTTGAAGTCATATCCTTGTGACGTTGGGATCCTAAAAGAGCTTGTTCAAAACGCTGACGATGCGGGAGCAAGTGAAATACACTTCATTTATGATCCACGAAACCACCCCACCGAACGACTTTTGAGTGAAAACTGGAAGGAATTGCAAGGGCCCGCATTGTGTGTTTACAACAACAAACCTTTCTCAGAAAGGGATTTGGAGGGCATACAGAGACTAGGCATTGGAAGCAAAACGGAAGACCCAACCAAGACAGGCCAGTATGGGATTGGTTTTAACGCAGTGTATCACCTCACGGATTGTCCAAGTTTTATCTCTAACAGAGACACGATTTGCATCCTTGATCCTCACTGCCGCTACGCTCCCGGTGCGACAAAGGAAAATCCTGGGCGCCTCATTGGACCAATCACGCAAGAAGAGCGAACCGACTACAGGGACGTGTTTCCTTGTTATCTTGAGGACCATTTCGATTTAACGTCTGCAACGATGTTCCGGTTTCCCCTTAGAAACACAGAAATCTCCTTGGAGTCATTAATATCAGAAGAGCAAGTTTCCCCCCAGCAAATGGAGAGCTTCATGAACATGTTCACTGTTGAGGCAAAAGAAATGCTTCTGTTCCTGAACCATTTAAAAAAGATCACACTCTCTCAAATCGAAGACGGCAAGGTGAAACAAATTTACTCGGTTTCGGCACAGCTGAAAGACGAAGATGCTATCCAACGTGTGCACCTTTCGGATCACATCAAGAAGTCAAAGGCGGTGAGAACGAACGACATTGAGTGGCTCGGAATTACATATCCGTTACTGGTTGAAGACACAGTTCGGCATGAGAAATGGCTTATTCATCAGTGCGTTGGTTTGAAGCCCAGTGATAAAGACGAGGAAGTTCCAGATGGTCGACATTACGGTCTGCTACCACGCGGGGGCATAGCAGCCAAGATCTCAGAAAAGTACAAGTCTCAGTCATCCAGTTCCCGCGCTAGGAAAGGGCCTCAACATAAAGCATTTTGTTTCTTACCACTGCCACTGGAGACAGGTCTTCCTGTCCATGTTAACGGCCACTTTTATCTCGATTCTGCACGGCGAAACTTGTGGCACGATGAAAATGATGAAGGGTTTGGGAGTAAGTGGAACCAGTTCATGAAGTCAAGGGTTTTGGCACAAGCGTACGTCTCGTTGATGTTGGTCGCACGACGTTTCTTGCCTGGATTGAAAGGCGATGCAGATGGTTACTTCTCCAAAGAGTATTTACTCCACGAGGGTATGCGTTGGTATCACGATCTCTTCCCTTATTTGAAGTCGGTCAAAGACGAGTGGGCCCTTCTCGCTCTATCGGTATTTCAGAAGATTTGCAGCCAAGATGAGAAGTTACTACCCATGGTAAAGCGGTCTGCCTCTAAAGCGCTGGGAAAATGCCAGACTGAAAGCGAAGCCATTTGCAGCCAAGAGGACAAGTTAACACTCATGGTAAAGAAATCTGCCTCTGAAGGGCTGGTAAAATGTCAGACTGTAAGTGAAGCAATTTGCAGCCAAGATAACATGTTGCCGCCCACGGTAATGATATCGGCCTCTGAAGCGCTGGGAAAATGCCAGACTGAAGGCCAAGCCATTTGCAGCCAAGATGACATGTTGCCACCCAAGGTAAAAAACTCGGCATCTGAAGCGCTGGAAAAATGTCAGAGTGTACCTAAAGCCATTTGCAGTCAAGATGAGACCTTCTTACCCATGGTAAAGACATCTGTCTCTGAAGCGCCAGTAGAATACCGGACTGAAAGTCAAGCCTCGGGCAAAATTGGTGGCAAAGGGTTGACTCGGTGTTTATGGCTATCTCCTTCTGAAGGCTTCTTCAACACCATGACAACGACTAGTACCTCCGATGAAAAGCGCCGTGACATATTGCTGCAAATTGGTTTTAAGCTTCTGTATTCCGCCAAAAGACTCTTTGAAGACTTCAAAAAAGCGGGCACAAGTGTAAAGCAGATTACTCCTCAAGTAGTTATTCAGTCTCTTAAACATGGTCCGACACACATCGCCAAACTACCCTGTCCTGTTAATCAGACAGCGCTAGGTTCAGCGGTGGGAGTTCTTTGCATTCTGAGTTACTGCATGAAGGCTCCTAAGTTTGCAGAAGAAATGTTTGGTTTACCATTACTTTTGACTGAGGATGAGGTTCTTAGGTGTTTTGAGGAAGACGATCCAGTGTTCCTGAGCCGTTTTGCTGATCTAGTTTCAAAGAAACGGCACATGTTTATCCATCACATTCTCGCTACGTCTTTGCTTGACATCGAAAAGGACATATTTGCCACGGATCAACAGGTGCTCAAGAAGTTTGACATCCCTGCCTTAGCAACACTCCTACCAAGTATTGACAGTGACACTTGGCGTCAAACAGACAACCTAATTGGGTGGGATAATAAAGACCCCTCAGAAAACTGGCTGCAGCGACTATGGGAGTTTATTTTCAAGACCTACCAGAAAGACCCAAAGAGCTTCTCCCTTGATCCCCTGGGCAAATGGCCAGTCATACCCACTCAATCGGGGATGTTATCTCCAGTTTCTAAAGGAAAAGTAGTCCTTGACTTAACCACTTCAGAGGACTGGTCGTCTGGCCAAAGACACGTCGTCAAGTTGTTGCAAAAACTCAACTGCCATGAGGTAGATGCCCCATTCATCAGCAGCAGCGGTAGATGGGACACACTTCGCATTCTCAAACCATATCTTTCCCAACCCAACTCCTCACAAGACGTCCTGAAAGTGCTGGACCACCTAATGAAAACAAAAGATCTCTCTGGAAGCCTTTCCGAAAACGAGGTGATTTCGATTCTGCAATTCTTTCAAGAAGATACTGATTCTTTAATAAGGGACCCTACGTCTTCATCGACTTTGAAACGATTGCCATTCTTCAAGACGTTTCATGGAAATTTTGTCCGCCTCGAGAATGTTTCATCCATTTATGTCGTTCCAATAGGCTTACCTACTGAAGAGTCGGATATCTGGATGACAGGAAACAACTGTGTGTTCTTGGCGCCTGAACCCAGACTGGATCGCTTGTACCGGGAGCTTTTGGGCGCAGGGGACACAACGCACACAGACTGTTACATCAACTTCATCTTTCCAAAGTTTCCAGATCTCAAGCAATCAACGCGAATGCTGCACCTCGAGTACGTTAGAAGACATTTGATGCTACTTTATGTTAAAGACAATCAACGCTGCAGAATCATAAATTCTCTGAAAACTTTGGCTTTTATTCCAGATGTTTCTGGCAGGCCGCGTGTGGCCTCGCATTTCTATGATCCAGGAGTTAAAGTTTTCTCAGTGATGCTGCCTCCAGAATCGAAGCCACCAAAGCCCTTTGACGAAGTTTCTGGCTGGTTGAATCTTCTCCGTGAAATTGGGCTGAAACAAGAAGTCAGCAAAGATCTCTTCAAAACTTTCGCAAACACAGTGGCCACACAGGCAGCACATGCAAGCAAGTCAAACCGCCCTGGTCTGGAAAAGAAGTCCAAGGCACTAGTGAAACACCTCCTGACAGCAACGTCCTTGCATGATAAAAAGTACCTCTGTGAAATCTCTGCAGTCAAGTTTGTGGCCACTCAAATGGCGACTGATGAGTTAATTCATCTTCACAAACAGCATTTGGTTACGAGTCAAGAACACCTTCCTCCGTTTACTGAATTCAAGGGTTCAGTCCCACATACTCATGAGAGGTTAACATGGACAACTGCGTCGCTGTTGCCTCACTGGGCAGTTCCAGACCCAAAGTGTTCAACGTTAGCAACCCTGCAAGTTCTCCACGAGCCTTCCTTGGGTCAGGTCATTGACAACGTGATAAACCTTTCGAAGAATGCCTCTAAGCGTGCAGATCGAGAACAGCCAGAACCAAGACGCCGACTGCTAACTCAAATAATGAAGGACGTGTACACGTTTGTCACCAGATTGAGCGGTTGTACGAGTGGTGATTCTCTTGAGTCGTGTTCAGAAACGTGTCAAACTGTTGAACGACGTCTTTCCTCCATTCCTTGTATTCTTGTTGAAAATGGGCGTGTGTTCGTCCGTTGTGACCAGTTGGCCTATGAGCTTGATGAAGAGCTGCCACCGTACTTGTACAAAGTTCCCCGTGAATATGGAGCCTTTGAGCACTTGTTCAAAAGACTCGGGGCCATGGAAAAAGCGACACCTGTACAGTATGCCAAACTTCTCAGTCGTCTTAAGGATGCATGTGGAAACGAGACGATGCATGCTAATGAAGTGACCGCCGCAAAACGAGCTGTGTATGGGCTCTTTGTTACTTTGCACGCCTTACAGGACCGAAAGAGAGACGTGGAGAAGACGTGTCCTCAAGAAAACCCTTTAGCTACGTGTCAAACGCTCTATCTTCCAAGCAGGTCTCAACGCCTTCAATGTTCTACTAGCTTGGTGCTCTTTGACAGCTCCCAGTACAGACGTCGCCTTGAGGATACTATGTACGAGTTCCTCGATGGACTAGAGAAATACGGTTTAACCTTTTTGACATGTACAGCTGCACAACTTGTTGATCTCTTACCTACCCACTTGCAGCCAAAACGCCTATCAACCTTAGTGCGGGAGGACCTTCATCAAGACTGCAAGGATAAGAGGTGCCGGGCTGATATAGAGGGTAAATGCCAAGCGACAGAACAAATTCGTCAAGTAGTCTTTTCTCCCCAGCTCGTCAATGGAATCCTCAGAATCCTCAAATCTCAGTTTCAGAAGGCCAAGTTAACCGAAGAAGTATGCAACAACGTCCGCGGTTTTCAAAGTGAATTAGGTATGAGTTGCATGGAAGTGCTATCCACCGTGCTGGTTGAGAATGAAACAAATACACCGATTCCAGACAGTCAAAGGAACAAGAAGACTGGCTGCTTTGTGGGGGAAGAAAATAGGAGAAAGCACATATTTATCAAACATGGCGCAGAGATTAGTGACATACACAAAGTTCTCTGCCGGGAGATAAACCAACTAACAGGATGTTACATTGATAAAGACGGCTTTTTGCACCTGTTCTCTATTCTGGCATGCAGCAGTCCTAGAGACATAGCATCGATACTCGACAACGCTGGTGTAACGGAGGACATGGAAGCAAGTGATACTCCACAACTGGAACCTGAGCTGGGCTCAGATTTCCCGGAAGAGCTTCACTATCTTCTTGTACAGTACGACGACTTTTATTTTCGGCCTGAAGAATTTGTTGCGTTTGAAAGGGAAGACTCAACTGACGAAGAGCCGAGGTACATCTATGCAAAGATTCTGCATCGGATAAAAACCTCACAGCCTGCTAAACAAAGAAAGGATAGGACCAAGAGGAAACAAAAAGGAGAAAGCAACCTTCTTAGCAGATACTTGATAGATGTTGGTCACGAAAGGAAAGAGGTGGATGTACTTGATCTTTACAAGATTCGACGACCGCAGCAAAATGTCGAAGAGGAAGATGCTGCAGCAAACGAACCTGTTTCAGAGTCCACGGCTCTTGTGCCATACAAAGGAGCGGCTGGAGAGAGCGAACGAACTAAAGCAGGACCGTCCACATCGTCCCAAGGATCTGCAGAACCACCAAAGCCTAGAAAATTGGAAGAAGCCTTAAAAGAAGTTCGAAAAGCTCTGTCCGAAATATGGAAACTTCCAGAGGACAAACGAAAAAAGGCGCTAAAACGTCTCTATCTTCGTTGGCACCCTGACAAGAACATGGACATGCAACACATAGCGAACGAAGTCATGAAGTTCATCCAGAACGAAGTAGAAAGGCTCTCAAGAGGTGGATCAGTAGCCCGTGAGGATAACTTCGAGAGGGATCACCCAGATTTCTCAGACTCCTTCAGGCACTGGCATCAAAGAGCTCGACGACAACGCTCAAGCTACGAGAATTTCCGTCGCCACAATCCGAGATTCACAGGTTTTGCATCGTCGTCAAGAAGACGCTACGCGGCACCTAATGCGCACCTGTCTAGAATCTGGATCAGTCAAAGTAGAGATGATCTTCGTTCAGTCAAACATCTTTTGGCCTCCCGGGATCCACTGTTTTACCTTGTATGCTTCCAATGTCATCAAGTCGCGGAGAAGGCCCTCAAAGCCACCCTTTATGCACTCTCAGGAGTCGCCGACAGCCAGCTGTGTAGTCACGACCTAGTGAAATTGGCGTATGATCTCTCTTTACTGCCAGGTGCCCCAGATGTGACCCCACTGGTGGCTCCGTTGTCTACCTACTACGATACCACTCGGTACCCTAACAAGCACGTGCCTGCAAGGGCCCCTAGTGAGGCGTTCCAAGACTCTCAAGAAGCCCAGAGGGCGCTCAAAGCAGCCACAGACGTCCTGACCACACTAGAACAGTGCTTGGGACTATAAGTGACATTCTCCGGCAGTTAACTGTCATTATCGGTAACTTGTTCAAATTCTCTTACTCGACAACATTTTGCGCACATCAGACGTAAACTTCACATCCGTCTCCCAAATTATGCGATAACCCTGAAGCTAAACAAGGGTGCAGTTCAAAATTGGCGAAAGAACCTGAAGTGGTCTGACTTGAACTAGTGTGCATTCTTCCAGGCGTAAATTCCGTTTAGAAACTTTGAAGCAACTTTTTACTTTAAGATTACTATATAAAGTTTTGTTTGGGCAAATTGAATTAGACATAGCATTTACATTAAATGCTATACATCTAAATGTAAACGATAAACGATGTAAACGTAGTTGGTAAACAATTGTAATACTAGCTTTACAGGTTCAAAATATGGTGAAGAGAAATTTGAGAACTTCATAACTTTGCGAAGTTATATAGATAAGTGCAAGACCTCATAGACCCTAGTTTATATCCAAATTGTGTAATTTTGAGCTGAAATTGAGAATAAGTAGCAGATTGTTTCGTTCAGGCAATGCCATTTTACTTTTTTCGTAAACTTTTGCTGGTTTGCTTCTCTCATGTTGAAATGCTTAGTGTAGCCGTATTAGGTACGCCAAACCGACGTTTCAAAGAAACCCGTTTCATATTAGTTCAGTTATAGTTACTGAGTTTGATCATCAGCTCAGTCAGTGTCCGGGTAACAAAAGTAGACATGAGAGCAGACAATCTGTATGGGTTATTGACCAAGTGTGAGGTCAAGATGGCT